>Ga0315274_10001499_pt1 | contig 35819 bp, 30 predicted proteins | sample YL17G02_20_MG_FD_203700 | JGI IMG/M metagenome (GOLD analysis project Ga0315274, IMG submission 203700) | Sediment microbial communities from Yellowstone Lake, YNP, Wyoming, USA - YL17G02_20 | ecosystem: Environmental > Aquatic > Freshwater > Lake > Sediment | place: USA: Wyoming | collected...
GCGGCGTCCTCTACCTCAGTCTGCTGGCCGCGGGCTTTTTCCTGTTCTTTGGCCTTTGGTGGATGACCATCTATAACAGCACACAATTGTACCAGCTGCAGCTCCAGCCTACGCTGGCGGTTCTGATTGGCTATGGCATTTCCAGCGCGAAGGAGTACGCCGAGAATGCCGCCGGGAAGAGGTGTTCGCTGAGGATAACTGACACGGTCAGGTATGCCGGGATTGCCTTGACGCTGTTCTTAATCATATTTGTTTTCCATGCATCGACGAACGTCTTTAACCTCAAGGCAAGGGATAATTGCATCATCGAAAGTATAATTTACCTGGGAAACCGGATCGGGGAAAACGACTGCCTGCTGTTCGAGAATACAAAGCCGAGATGCTGCGAGCTTCCGGCAAATTTTATGAAAATATTATTGCCCGGCAAACACCTTGGCACGTCCTTATCCGATTGCGGAAAAATGGAAACATACTATCTATACATAAATAACACCCTTTGCAACAATACCTTTTTTGGATGTGAAAAGCCGTTATTGGACAGTCTAGAAAACAGTAGCATCGAACTCGTTGAAGCAAAGAGATTCGCCGCTATCTACAAAGTCGAAGAGGCGAACGGCAGCAGCGCAGGAAAATAAAATTCAAAGCCGGGCAACAAGGCCCCTTGCTTTTGCTAACCTACGAAGCCTTCGTACGTCTTCTTGTAAAGCTCGGTGCTCTTCAGGTTTTCGGCGTCCCTGGCGTACGCGTCGTCCTTCAGCTTCCTGCCGGTATTGCCTTCCCATTGCTCGAAGGAAACGCCGTACTTGTTCTGGACGCTGTCCCTGTACCATTCGGGGATGACGTTGAACGCGCAGAACGGGATTATCGCTTCCGGCGTGAGGTAATGGATGCAGCAGCGCTTGACGCGCTCGATGTCGTAATTATACAAATCCATGAAATGCATCATGCCTATGAACAAAGACTTGTGATGGAATGCGCCGAGCGAACTGTAATCGTGCTTCATGACGGCGTTGTATATTATGCTGCCGAGCGAAAACCCTTTCGGCGCTTTCTTGCCGTCTATGAAGGAATTGATCTTGAACAACATCTTCGCGCCTATGAACAACTTGCTTTTCCCGGCATTGAGCTCGGCGGCCTGCTCCTGAAGGTATTCGAACAGCCCTTCGACGTCGATGAATCTCGTCAGGGGGAGCATCTTCCCCTCGTCCTCGAAAACGTAGGTGGCCATTCCACAGCTAAAGTGGGTGCTGAGGCTATATTGCGGCTTCTTCACCAGCGATTCCACGATGTCGGTTATCGCCTTCACCGATGGCACCGGGTAGAAGTCTTCCTTAACTATCTGGCCGCTGGTCTGCTCTTCTATTCTCTGAATAACGTCGGGTATGGTTATCCTGAATTTCTCTCTTTCCTTCCTCGGCATCCTGCCGACAAGGGAGACGGGCTGAAAATTCACGCCTCGCACGACATCCATGTTCCTGAAGCCGAATCTGAGGATGTCGCCCACCTGCTGGTCATTGACCGAATTTATTATGGTGGGCACGAGTACCGTCCCAATCCCGGCGTTTCTGGCGTTTTCAAGCACGTAGGGGATTTCGAAATGGTTTTTCGGGTTCGTTTCAGGGGTGACGCCGTCGAAGGAAAGGTAGACCGTGTTGATGCCGTTCTCCCTCAGCTTTTTGGCCAGTTCCGGGTCGCGCGAAAAGCGGATGCCGTTGGTGTTGAACTGCACATGATCGACTCCCTCTTCCTTTATCATCTTGGTGATATCCGCTATATCATCCCTGAGGGAAGGCTCGCCGCCCGTTATCTGGAGCGCGTTGCCGGGGACGGGCCTCTCGGCTTTCAGCAGCTTGACCGCTTTCCTGAGGTCTTCGAGGGACGGTTCGTAAACATACCCCGCCTTCTTCGCGAAGAAGAAGCAATACCAGCAGCTTAAATCGCAGCGGTTCGTGACCACGAGATTCGCGAGCGCGGTATGGGATTTGTGGATGGAGCAAAGCCCGCAGTCTTTCGGGCAAACAGGCGCGTCCTTGGCGACGTTCGGGTTCTCGACCCCCCGGCCGTCGTACGCGAAAGTGCTCGCCTTCTTGTACATTTCGGCGGAGCCCCAGTAAAGATCGCGGAATTCCCCGTCCTTTTTGCACGTCTTCTTTATCCATATCTTGCCGTCCTCCTCGAATATCATGGCCGGGATTATTTCAAGGCACTCGGGACAGACGGACGTGGTGGTGGCCGGAAGCTCTATCGGTTTCCTCGCTTTTTCCTTTTGGCCCATCAAATCATCCCCGCTGAACGTTTAGAAGTTTTAAAAAGTTTTAAATGTTTATTAATAATTAAGCAATAGCGTTTATAAAATTATGCGGCGTTGGCCATGACGGACGCGGAAATAGGCGAGATAGAGAAGAGGATTCTGGACACGTTTTCCGAACTGGCGAAATCCATGGGCTTCTCTCCCATACACGGCAACATAATAGGCTCGCTCATCATAGGCAGCGGCTCCATGCCTTTGCAGGACATCGCGAAGAAGACGGGCTACTCCATATCCATGATATCCCTCAGCATGGACCTGCTCGAGATACTGGGCATAGTCAGGAAGGTCAAGAAATCCGGGGACCGCAAGCTCTACATAGAATTGAGCGGCGACCTGCTGGAATCGTTAAAAAAAGTTTTTCTCATGCGCGTTAAAAAAGGCATAACCGGCTCGCTTTCCGCCTTCGAGCAGAGCAAAGGAAAGCTCAATGATATGCGGGGAAAAAACAAGGAAGAGGTTCTTAAAACCATCAACATGCTGGAAAGGGAGATAAAAAGGCTGGACAAATACGTCACCCTTCTCTCCGAGACGAAGCTGCCTTGATTGCCACCATTGAGGCGGGATGGGCGATACTGCTCAGGAACAATATAAGCTTAAAAATATACAAATCAGTTAATAGATGAATGGGGCGACTTATACCACCGTCCGATGCCAGAAGAATTCTTGAAATTTATGGAAACAACCCAAAAAGGCTGCCGCAGTTTCCACCGGAAGATTTTGTAGAACGGTTGGGGTGGCGATTGTTTTTGGAAACTCAAGACTCGCCTACTGTGGGTGCGTTCAGTAATTATGAGGGAGGAGCCTTTACCGATTGGCTGGAAAGAGAAACCCATTATGAAATGGTAAGAAACCAAGGAAAAATCGGATGTAGGTGGAACGAAGAGAGAAGAGCGTTTGAAGGGTCTGGCAATATAACGTTGGCTTACGACAGTGCCAGCAAGAGGGTACTGGAAGGATTGGTAGCATGCGCAATAGAAGTTATGTATACGGGGGGAGGCACTGATATCAGAAGATCACTGGAGAGGTATATCCCCAAAATATGATTTTCCCGGATTGATGATTATAAAAATCGTCACGCTTTATTCTTCATAGCCCCTGCACGTCGTGGACGTTCACCATGTCCTGCGCGTTCCTGCACTCGGCCGACTGGACCAGGATCGTCCGTATGTTCTCCCTGTACTTCAGGCGGAGCGGCGCTGTCTCGCCTTTCCCGATTTCAGTGGCCAGGAAATCTTTTACCGCCTCCGACGTGCTGGAGTATGAAATGACGATGGAAAACCCTCTGAGAGGGATGTCGCCATTGTTGTAAACGAGCAGGGTGATGTTGTCCGCGTCCGGAACATAGTATGCCTTCTGCAGGGCAATGCGCGCTTTGGAGCAGGTCTGCAGTTCTTGCCTGTTCGAATAGGTGAACTGGGAAAGCCACGAAAAGAAAATGCCGGAAACGGCCAGAGCCAGGGCTATGAGCATTATGGTTGCCACCAGCGGTGAAATCCCCTTCATCCCCACGACACCCTTTCCCCGGAATCCTTCCACTGCGAAAACGCCGATTATACTTGCTGCGATGACGGCTTAAGGAAGAGCAGCAGGATGCCGACTATGATTATAACGACGATCAGAACGGCAAACACCAGCATCCACGAGCCGGCGGGTATTACGGGAGGCGGTTTAGTGCAGGCAGTCGGGCACGAACCTCCGCAATCGGTTCCTTCTTCATCCCCGTCCTGTATGCCGTTCTCGCAGCTGCTTACCTTCGAACCGAAGCAGCCTTCGTCTATCGCTCCGTCGCAGTCGTTGTCCTTGCCGTCGCATATCTCTGTCTGCGGCGGCGCGCCGTTGCACTGGGCGGTTCTGCCGTCCGGAGAACAAACCAAAACGCCCGTGCATATGCCCGTGCCGCACATCTGGCTCACATTCGGCCAGCTTTCGTCGATGCGGCCATTGCAGTTGTCGTCGATGCCGTTGCACAGCTCGGTGCCGGGGGGAATGCCGCCATAGCACCCGCATTTCGTCGAGGTGACCGAGTTGCCGCCTTTCACGTCGTCTATCACGCCGTTGCAGTCGTCGTCGACATTGTTGCAGGCCTCTGTGCCCGCCCCTCTGGCGTAGGTGTTGTTGAAACAGCCGCATTTTGCGGACTGGACGGAATTTCCGCCGCCTAAGTCGTCCACTATGCCGCTGCAGTCGTCGTCCACGCCGTTGCACGCCTCCTGCAGGTCGCCGGCGTTATGAGCGCCGTTCGAGCATGCGCACACGGATGGGTTGGGAACATTATCTATTATGCCGTCGCAGTCGTCGTCCTTGCCGTTGCAGACATCGGCTTTTGACATTACGCCGCCTATGCAGCCGCTCCAGCCGCTTGTCGTGCATGTCTGTACGCCTACCCTGCATTCGCCCACGTTGGTGCTGCAATTCCTTGTAACGCCGACGCCGATGGCCTCGCACGCGCAACCTTCGTCAATCACGCCGTTGCAGTTGTTATCTATGCCGTCGCCGCATACCTCTGGTTTGGATTTGTCCTTGGAGCCGCCCGGCCCGGTCGAGCATACGGTCCCTTTGCCGTCGCCTGAGCATTCGTAAACGCCGCCTATGCATGCGCCAAGTCCGCAGGTCCCTCCCAGGTTCGGCCAGTTCTCGTCCACGAGCCCGTTGCAGTTGTCGTCGACGCCGTTGCAACTCTCGTTAAGCTCGCCGTGCGCGTGCGTTTCGTTGAAGCATGCGCACGTTTCAGGATGGGCAATGTTGTCGACAACGCCGTTGCAGTCGTCGTCCACGCCGTTGCAGAATTCCGGCCTCATGGCCGGATTGCCGCTGAAGCCTCCCGAACAAAAACACGCATCTCCGATGCCTTCATCCGCCTGGCCGTTGCAGTTGTCGTCAATGTTGTTGCATACCTCGCCGGCCAGTTTTTTCAGGTCTATAACAAGCGACAGCTGGTTCATGTTGCTCGTGTTGACAGCCATGCCAAAGGAGCACCCGCAGTTATTCAGCCCGTCGTCTGCAAGCCCGTTGCAGTCGTCGTCCTTGCCGTTACAGGTTTCGTTCGTCTTCGGCACGCCGTTATAGCAATGGCAGAACCTGCCGGAGTCGCTTCCCATCACGTCGTCTATCACGTTGTTGCAATCGTCATCTATGCCATTGCACGTCTCGTTAATTCTCAGGTCATGCCCCCCTGCCCCTTCAGTAGACATGGTGTTGCAGATGAGGCCGTTTTCATTGTTTGAACATACGTACATCCCTCCGGAGCATCTGCTGTTCAGATAGCCGCATTGCGCGCCGAGATACCGGGATGCGCCGGCTCCGCTGCCTCCCTGCCGCCACGGGTCGTCTATCACGTTGTTGCAGTCGTCATCAATGCTGTTGCATTTCTCGGCGGACATCGCCTGGGTCAGCGTGTCGTTGTTGGGCGCGAACACGGTCCCCCTGCAGGCGCAGTTGTCTATGCCCTCGTCTACCAGCCCGTTGCAGTTGTCGTCGACGCCGTTGCACGAGGTTTCCCTCACGGCCATCCTCTGCGTTATGTTCACGATCTGGTTGAAACAGCCGCAGTGCGTGGAGTTTGCAGAATTCCCTCCGTTCACGTCATCTATTTTCCCGCTGCAGTCGTCGTCCACGCCGTTGCATAGCTCCCTCAGTTCCCCGGGAGTGTGAGTGCCGTTGTAACACGCGCATGTCGAGGGGACCGCGACATCGTCAATAATGCCGTTGCAGTCGTCGTCCTTGCCGTTGCAGGTTTCGGTCTTCGGCATCACTGCCGTGCAGTTGCCCCATCTTCCTCCGGCGCAGGCCTGCGAGCCGAACGAGCATTCGCTTATCGCGTTGATGGGGAAATCGGTTTTGTTGCATATCCTTATGGAGTCGCACAGGCTGATGATTGTCGCTCTTCTGCCGCCGTCAGAAGAGCTTACGTTCCTGAGCATCGCATCGCATTTTTCGTAAACGCCGGCCTCGGACGTGGTGACGGTGTCGCTTATCGTTTCCTCCGGGCCGACCGTCACAATTGGCCTGTAGTAGCGCATCTTTTCCTTTACCGAAACCTGGTCGAGCTCCTGGGAATAGACCGCAAGCTCGTCTATCAGCGAGTATGCCGCGGCCGAGCCGTTGGTCCCTATGTAAACGTCAAGGCCCACGTCATTCGCTTCCCATGTAACGCTCTTCGAGTCGCTGAGCGCCCCGTCGACGTAAATCCCGGCGCCCTTAAGGTTATCCCAGGTAACGGCGAGGTGATGCCAGCCGGGCGTGAGAGCTCCTCCATTTAACACGTAGTTGTTGCCGGCCTTGTTCCATAACTCGAAGAAAATTCCGCCCGCATTGAAGTGCACGCTGAACTGCGGGTTGCCGCTAATGTCCTTGGAATAGAACAGGTAACGCTCCCCTGCCGTATCAACCGGCTTGAACCACATCATGATGGTTCCGCGGTTCTTGTTGAAATTCTCGGAACTGGCGTACGACAGCCTGTCAGTTTCGTTGATGTATATGCCTGTCACGCCGATGGTTTCTCCCTCGATGCTCCTCGCATCGTTCTTGAACTCGACGCCTTCGCTGTTTTTGGAAACCATGTTGCCCTCGCATGCCGTGGTCCCGTCGAAATGGCAGAGAAGGAAGACCCCCCGCCCGTAATCAAGGCCCGTGACGGATGTCATGCTCGCAGGAGTGTATGATGCGGTGGGGTTCCCGTAATACATGTAGAATTTCTTTTCCTCGTTCGGCATGAGACCGGCCTTGAACCAGACAGTTGTCTGGGATTCCATGAACGGAGTGGAATTGCCCAATGGCAGGTTCACGTCGCTGCCTTCATTGGTTATCCTGAGGTCTCCGCCATCGCTCCTGAGCTTATTCTGCCCGGCAAGCGAAGCGGAGTTTATGGACACCATTACCGGGTAATTGTTGAGAACGGCGTTGTCATTATTCCTTGCCGTTATGACTCTCCTGTATTTCACGTTTCCCGGTGAGTCGGCCCACGTTACCAGCCCCCTGAGCTGCCCCATGACCGAACCGCATACCCCCTCCAGCTGTCCCCTGTTTTTGTAGTAAATGCTGCTTTCGTATCCGCATAGCTTTACCGCGTTTTCTGGCGTGCAGGAGCAGCCTTCGTCTATCGCCCCGTCGCAGTCGTTGTCCATCAGGTCGCATATCTCGGGGGAGCTGAGCTTGAGCGCCTCTCCGTTGAATGTTTCGTCAGGATTGACGGTAGTATTGCACACGGCCTCATCGCCATGCGCGTTGCAAACATAAGCGCCGCCCGTGCAGACGCCATACCCGCAGGGCTTCCCAATCTGCGGGAACTTCTCGTCAACCAGGCCGTTGCAGTCGTCGTCCACGCCGTTGCACGTCTCCTTGGCATTCGCTTTTACGTTAAGCGCATCTTTCGGCGGCCTTCCCGTGCACGCGCAATTTCTCACTCCGTCGTCTATTATGCCGTTGCAGTTGGAATCGATGCCGTTGCAGGAAACGTCGTTGCCTGCCTTCATCTGGTGGATGAGCGTGACGTTCGTGAGCATCGCGCATCCGCACGTGCTGCTGGCGTTTTCGATGTCGTCTATCACGCCGTCGCAGTCGTCGTCCTTGCCGTTGCACGCCTCCGGCATCTGCCCGGCCCTTATCGCGGTATTGCTGCAGGCGCACGTGTCATTCAGGGCGGTGACGTCCCTCTCTTCCAGCAGGCATGAGTAATTGTTATAGACGGCCTTGCATTCGTCGTAAGTGAAGCTGTCCCCCAAGGTCAGCACGTCAAGGTAGACGCCTGCATAATTTATGTGCCTGTTGCCCATGCATGCCTTTGCCTTTTCCGTGCACGTGTTCACGGTCACGTTGCGCGTTTCGCCGATGGTAACCTGCGCCAGGCTGCAGGACGTGGAATTGTAAAGCTTCTTGCACCATTCGTACGGGCTCCCGCTGTCCATGCATGCCATGACCGCGGAATCGCAGCTGTTGGCCCATACCTTTGCTTCGGAATCGTCAACCACGCCGTTGCAGTCGTCGTCTATCCCGTTGCATCTCTCGTCTTTTGGCGGCGCGCCCATGAAGCAGCCGCACTGGATCACCTGGTAAGGCGTCAATTTTCCGCCGCTGTTTACTATCTGGCTCATCACCCAGTCGAAACCGTTTACGTCATCGGTGATGCCGTTGCAGTCGTCGTCCTTGCCGTTGCACGTTTCGCTGGCCGGGTAAACCGGCATGTCATTCTTTGATTCGTAGCGCCATCTCAGGTCGTTATCCCCGGCCTTTTTGCATACCTGCAGGCCCGGCCTGCATACTCCTGTACCTTTTGTCCCCGGGGAGAGAATCTCGTTATAAAAACTTCTTTTGTCGCCTTCCCTCGAGCAGTCGGCCGCGTGGAGCGCATAGCTTGGCGACTGTATGGGGAATGGCGCATTTTTGTAATTGACTTTAAGCATCAGCGTGTAAGCCGCGGGCAGTTCGCTTCCTTCCGGCAGCCTGAGGCCGAAATCGGAGAACAGGTTCAGGGGGATGGTATAATTCTTGTCGAGCGTGAGAACCGCGGAATCGCTCAGGTTGGCTTTAATGCTCCACCCGTCGTTCACGTTCCCTTCGGAGGTCAAAACGACCTGGGGATTCGTACCCGCCAGGCCGAGGCTCACGCCTTCCAGACTCCATAATTTTCCGGATTTCGCCGGGAACGGCAGGGTGAATCTGTCCGAGGCGCTCGCACCCGCCTCGTTTACGCAGTCCGTCCTGCAGCCCCAGCCCGGCCTGCAGGAGCAGCATTTGCTTCCCGTGCTTTCATTGCAGGGCTGGTTCGTGTAGCTGGACTGGTAGAGCGTTTTTATCTGGTAATTGCTATATACTCCTACTTTCGGGATTGCGCAAAGCTTGTCGCCGATATTCTTGTCGCCCGGACTGTACGGCGGAAGGAAATTTATTATGTAGGTATAGTAACTGTTGTAGTCCATCTCCACGGTGAAATCTTTGATGAAGCATATGCCTGTCTTTTGCTCAAATGCCTCCTTACACTTCGGGTTGTTTTCTTCGTCACGCTCCACGTATCCGTAGTAATCGAACGCCGAGTTTATCTCCGCTTTCATGTAACAGCATCTGTAGTTTTGGCCGCCGGCCGTATAATTATATCTGTGACCCGGGTCCGTGCACTCGTCCGTCCAGAAAGGCCAGTCATCGCTTTTCTTGCACCTGTAAATGCCGCCTATCGGCCTGTCGTTTCCGGCTCCAAATTCGTTCTCCGTGTACTGGGACCTTCCAGCGATATTTTCGGGCTCACTGGCGCTCCCGCCGATGCTGGTCCAGTCAAAATCTATTTTTTTGCCGGCCTTGTTCGTGATGCTCCCTTCCCTTCTCGTGGAAACCCCGCCGACTTTGGCCCAATTTTCAGGATGAATCGGGTAGTTGAGTATCCAGCCGTAGTTGTCCGTGTCGATGTCCGTGTACTTGGAGCTTCCGCAAGCCATCCTGAGCGAGCAGTCCACGTTCTGGTTGTCGCATTTAACAAGGGCGTGATCGGTTGAGAACATCGTGAAGTCCCTTATGCTGGAAAGGCCGACCGACGCGCCCGCATAAATCGTCTCCGAGCCGGGAATCTGCACGTCGTCCGCTCCCGGAGATTCGCTGTTGATCACCGCCCCTTCTCCGCCTATGATGGAGAAGAGCGACCTTTCAGGGCTCTGCGTATCCTCTATCCTCACGCCTGCCGGATTGGTTGTCAAATCCCCTCCGGGATTATTGAACAGGTAAACGTCAATCTGATACCACCTGCTCTTGTGAAAAGAGAAGGGCATATTGCACGGCGTTATGCTCAAAGTCGGATTGGCGCTCGGGCACGTTTTAACCTGCATGCTGTTGTCGGTCATGTCGATTATGTTAACCCGCACGCCGTTGTCAGCATAAATTTTAAACTGCCCGTTATAATCGATTGTCGGGTAAACGAACGTCTCGAGCTTCCAGCTATGGCTGCTGTGCCATGTATCAGAGGAGGCTCCACCGCCGGGGGTGCTGGGTATCTTGTCGTTATCCCCGCTTTTGAAGTAAAGGACAGGTCCGCTGCTCTGGTACGATTGGGTTTTGCCCACGGTGTTCGCTGTTCTTTGTATGTTAATCGGGTCGCCGTTGCAGTTATACGCCGGCCCGCCCTCCTCGAAGTCCCACGGCCCCGAGCAATAATTATCGAGGTTGCCTCCGCCTGCATCGTATATGTATCTGCCCGAAATGCTCCAGCTTTTGTCGCCTTCGTCCGGATAAGGCTTCCTTCTGTACTGCTGCACCGTGTAGCCTAAGCTTATCGGCGTGGAGGAGATGTTCTTCCCTTTCACCTCGGCGGAAAAGTTGAAATACACCGGCTTGAAAACATAGCGGCCGTTCTTCGTTATGCCGTATCTCTCGAGGTAGACATTCAATGGTATGGTCCTGGACTGGACGAGTTCGCTCCCCTTCCATATCTCCGCAGTCACGTTTGTCTCGTTGTCTCCCGCAGGGAACGGGTAATCAAAAGTCACGTTGAAACCGACATTCAAGGATACGTTTCTGGCAAACATGCCCAGGTCATTGCCAGCCGCGTCTTTCACCGGAAGCTCGAATCTCGCACCGGGCGAAAAAATGGCAACCAGGACGACATTCGACTGGGCGTCCGGGGTTGTTACCTGCACCGGAACATTGCTGCCCGTTGCGACATCGGCCGAGAGCAGGACGTTTATCTGGGTGGAGTTCTCGTAGGTAGGCGTATACAAAGTCGTTCCTATCTTGACCCTGTTGCCGGAGTCTTGGAAAGAGCCCCATATGACAAGATACTTGCCGGCCTGCGCGATATTGAGCGTATATTGGCATGCGTTTTTGGTGTCCGCCGGAGGGCATTGCTTGTACGGGTCATAGCCCTGAACGCCGGTAATTGCCGGCGCCGTAGAGCCGGCCGCGCCGGAATGACTGGAGGCGAGCAAAAACAAGGACAATATTAAGGCGAAAGCAACCAGAAACCCGCCTTTCAAAGAAAGCTCGGCCATATTATTAATTAATTATCTTAAACTTATTAATATTAATGTTAAACTCGCAAAAGCTCCCTTGATCATTTCTTCACTCCGTGAATCTGACAAGCCTCTTTTTTATGGTCTCGGCCGGCATTGCGCCCACCAGGCGGTCAACGAGCTTCCCGTCCTTGAAGATTATCAGCGTCGGGATGGACATTATCCCGTATTTGCCGGCCGTCTCCCTGTTGTGGTCGACGTTCACTTTGCCGAAAGCGACCTTCCCTTTCATCTCTCCCGAAAGCTTTTCTATCACGGGTTTAAGCGCCTGGCACGGCCCGCACCAGTCCGCATAGAAATCGACGAGGGCAAGCCTGTTCTTTCCCACGAACCCCACGAACTTCGCGTCATCCAGCTCATTGACCTGTGAAATGTCCGTCACCCTTGATGCCCGTCATTGTCAGCAGCCGATGCCTCTCCACTTTATAGTCTCTGCGACCCTCTTGACCGCGAGTATGTAAGCCGCCGTCCTCATGTCGACCTTGTATTTGTCTCTTATCTCGCACACGCTTTTGCATGCCCTGGTCATGAGTTTGTCGAGCTTCTCGTTGACCTCCTCTTTCGACCAGTAGTAGTTCATTGAGTTCTGCACCCACTCGAAATACGAGACGGTTACGCCTCCCGCGTTCGCGAGTATGTCCGGAACGACAAGCACACCTTTCTTTTCTAAAATCTCGTCCGCATCGGGCGTGGTGGGGCCGTTCGCGCCCTCCATGATTATCCTTGCCTGTACCTTGCCGGCGTTTTCCCTTGTTATGACGTTCTCAAGGGCGCACGGAACAAGTATGTCGCATTTCATGGCGAGCAGATCCTCGTTGGTTATCTGCCTCGCTCCCCTGAGGCCGACCACGCTGTCCGTCTTTTCCTTGTGGGCCATGACCTCCGCAGGATTGAGACCCTGCGGGTTGTATATGCCTCCCTTCGAATCGGAGGCGGCGACGACTTTTATGCCCATTTTGCTGTAGATATCCGCCACAACGTGGCCGAGATTCCCGTAACCCTGGATCGCCGCGGTCATTTTCTTCGGATCCAGTTTCAGGTATTTCAGAACCTCCCTCGTCGCAATCGTGAGGCCGTAACCAGTCGCCTCGTCCCTCCCTTCAGAGCCGAAGGAGTCCACCGGTTTCCCTGTTATGACTCCCGGAACGTTGAAGCCTTTCCTTCTGGAGAACTCGTCCATCATCCATGCCATTATTTTGGGCGTGGTGTATACGTCGGGCGCGGGGATGTCCTTTTCCGGGCCGATGAAATCGCCGAGCGCTCGGATGTAGCCTCTCGAAAGCCTTTCCAGTTCGCCTTCGCTCATTTCCTTCGGGTTGCAGATCACGCCGCCCTTCGCCCCGCCGTACGGGATTCCCATGACCGCGCACTTCCACGTCATCCATGAGGCGAGCGCTTTCACCTCGCTCACGTTGACACCGGGATGGAACCTTATCCCGCCCTTGTATGGCCCTCGTATGTTGCTGTGGTGCACGCGATACCCTTTGAACGTCCTGATTTTCCCGTTGTCCATCCTCACGGGGATTGCGACCTCGAGATACTCGTCTATCTCCTTAAGGACCTCGTAGATGTCATCACCCATCTTCAGAACATCAATCGCCTTTTTCAGCTGTTTCTGCGCGGATTCGAAAGGATCGACCTTGCCAGCATTTTCCGCCATCACACCACCCCTTTCCCCCATTTATTCCGAAAAATCAGGTCAGTCATCTTATATAGTATTTTATCTCCCGTTCTTTATTAGAGTTTTGTTTTGAGACCTCCCAGAAAAAGCTTGCAAAAAGATTACCGGGCAGCATCCGCTTACATGGCAGCATCCGCTTACAATTTCCTCAGATAGTTGTAAGCGGACTTAGCGGCGTTCGCCCCTTCCGAGGCGGCGATGATTATCTGTTCGAAATCCGCCGAGCCGTTCGTCACGTCTCCCGCGGCAAAAACGCCTTTGACGTTCGTGGTCATGTCGCACCCGACCTTTATTTTCCCGCCCTTGTCAAGTGAAACGCCGAGCTTTTCCGCGAGAGCTGTCTGCGGCACCGTCCCCACCTCGACGAAAACGCCGTCCACCCTGAGCCTCAATTCCTTTCCGGACTTTTCGAAAACCATCGCTTCCACTTTTTCCTTTCCTTCTATCCTTTTCGGGGCCGAGGAAAAAATCATTTCTACCTTTCTGTTCTGCTCGGCCTTCCTGACCCACGCCGGCATGGCGCGCATGTCCTCCTTTTCCTTTCTGTAGACGAGATAAACCTTTTTCGCGTGTTCGGTAATCATGAGCGCGGACATCACCGCCGACGTCCCGCCGCCTATAACGCACACGGCCTTGTCCCTGAAGAAAGGCGCGTCGCAGATGGCGCAGTATGAAACCCCTCTTCCTCGCAGCTCGTTCTCGCCGGGGATGTTGAGCCTGCGCTTTTTCGACCCTGTCGCGAGTATGACCGCTTTTCCCTCGTATTCCCCGCTCTCGGTCCTGACAAAGAACGAGTTCCCGTTCTTTTCGATGCCGACGACCTCGGAAAAAACTATTTCCGCGCCCAGCGTTTTCGTCTGCTCCCTGAACTTGTTCATTATCTCTATTCCCTTCGCCCCGAGCATGCCTGGGTAATTGTCGACCTCATAAGCCTCGTTGGCCTGCCCGCCCGGCTCCTTGCCCATGACCAGCGTTTTAAGGCCGAACCTGGTCGCGTATATCCCGGCCGTGCAGCCGGCCGGCCCGAGCCCCACGATTATGACGTCGTATTGCCTCATCTGTCCACCATCAATAACTTGGTTGCGTTCTTAAAAAATCTATGTCCTTAAAACGTTCTCAAAAATATATTTTCCGGCCATTATTGAAAAAATCTGAAATTTTGCAAACACTTATAAAATCTTGCGGGAAATCTTTTAAGGGTCGGGATTATGGAAGAACGAGAAGGCAGGCAGGGCGGCTTCCCGGAAGAGGATGCCGCGATTCTCAGGAACCATGTTTCCAGCCTGGACAAGGACATCTATGCAATATTTAATCTCCCTCCCGAGGTCGTCGCGGTCCTTTTCGGCTACGTTTCGCGCAGCCCGGCAGGCTTCCGCGAGAACCTGCTGAAGCTGATAAAGAGCAGGGACCTCGACATGGGAGAGCTGGTCAGGGTCTATTCCGAGAAGGGAATCGATTACGCCGAAGCCAAGGAGAAGGCCAAGAAGTTCCACGAACGCTGGGTCGTCGGGTACGGCCATTCCAGCGTGGCGGAGCATGCCATTGCAAGCATCGCCGTCGAGAACGTATCGATACTCGCGACGAAAGCCATCGAGGATTCGCGGCTCGCTTCATACACCGAGAAGTCCACGCGCTATCAGGTTTACGACAGGGGCAAGTATTACAAGCCGGAGAAGCTGACGGAATCGGAGTTCGCGGAGCTCTACCGCAAAACCTGCGACGGGCTTTTCGATTTTTATCTCGAGGCGATACCCAAGCTCATGGAGCACATGAAAAAAGCGTACCCGAAGCCCGTCGGGATGGAGGAAAAGGCCTATGAAGCCGCGACGAAGGCAAGGGCATGCGACGTTGCACGGTACGTCCTTCCTGCCGCGACGCTCACGAACCTCGCCATCACCATAAACGCGCGCTCGCTGGAGCGGATGATAACCAAGCTGCTTTCAAGCCCGCTGGCCGAGACGAACAGAATCGGCAGCGACATGAAAACCGAGGTCCTGAAGCTCGTGCCCACGCTCGTCAAATACGCCGAGAGGAACCATTACATCTGCGACACGGATTTCTGGATGGAGTCCGGCTTGAAAAAGTTCGAAGGCGAGGCCAAAGATTACGCGAAGGACGCGGGAAAAACCGTCACGCTGGCCGGTTACGACAAAGACGCGGAAAACAAGGTCATCGCATCGATGGTCTACAGATATTCGCACCAGCCCTACGCGCGCATACTGGAAAAGGTCGGGAAGATGGAGCGCGACGAAAAGGAGCGGATATTTGACGAGGGAATGAAAAGGATGGGTTCCCACGACCCGCCGATGCGCGAGCTCGAGCATGCGTATTACACTTTCGACATCCTCGTCGATTACGGCGCCTTCCGCGACATCCAGCGCCACAGGATGGCGACCCAGACGAACCAGCTGCTGACGACGGCAGAAGGCTATGAAATCCCGCAGGAGATGATGGACGCAGGCCTCGAAAAGAAGTTCAGGCATGTAATGGAAAACGCCAAGCAGGCCTTCGAAAAAATATCAGAGAACTTCCCGAAGGAGGCGCAGTATGTCGTGCCTCTCGCTTACCGCAAGCGGACGCTGTTCACGTTCAACCTGCGCGAGCTCTATCATTTCATACGCCTCCGCTCGGGCAAGGAAGGCCATCTCTCCTACCGGAAGGTCGCGTGGGACGTTTATAATGAGCTTAAGCGCGTCCACCCGCTGCTCGCTAAATACATAAAAGTCGATTTCTCGGACGGGCCGGCGAGGTAAAGCTGTTTGGCAAATCCTCTACACTCTAGAACTTGCATTCTGCCTCGAAAATACCTGCTGGAAGCCCTCTTTTTAGGGTATCCCAGTTATCAAATATAATGGCTCTCGCAACGTCCCTGAATCTTGTCAAATCGCGTGCTCTTCCCGATACAAACTGCCCATCTTCACAGAATTTAGAAATGCCATTATATACATCGACCTTGAGATTCGTGATAGGTTCACCAGAATCATGGGAAGAAGTGTAATTCACGACTCCCCTATAAGTATTCCCGAAGACGCTTCTGACGCTTACGCGTATTGTTCCGCTGCCGAATCCCTTTGGCTCAATGTACAATCTTCCTCTGGACAAAGTTTCGCGCTCCACTCCTCCATCATTATTCTTAAGAGCCACTTCTCCCATCAAAAAACCCAAGCCTGCTCTTTTCAAAATATCGTTAAACTCAAACTCGTGTGTGCCGTCTCCTACGTCGTGTAATTTTCCGTACGTTCTGCCTATCGGACTCGGAACCCTGAAGTATGGCATATTACTCATCTTTTAGCAACTTTCTTGTAGTTAATAAGAATGTTATCTGTATTTAAATGTTTTAAATGGGCTCGCAGTCCGCAATCTGGACTACGACCTGAAAGGATTTTTGAGAAACAGATGATAATTTTATAATGCACCGCTCCAATTCTTAACATCGCTAAAAATTTATTCTTGAAAATACGGAATTGAGGTGTGTCGTGGTTAACGCGCTGAAGAAAACTCCCCTGAGCGAAGTGCACGAGAAGCTCGGGGCGAAGATGGTGGAGTTCGGCGGATGGTGGATGCCCGTCCAGTACACGAACGTGATAGACGAGCACATTACCACGAGAACGAAGGCCGGCCTCTTCGACATATGCCACATGGGCGAGTTCGAAATCAGGGGGAAGGATTCCCTGGAACTCATACAAAAAATGGTGACCAATGACATATCGAAACTGGCTGACGGCAAGGCTACGTACGCCATCATGTGCTACGATAACGGGACGGTGGTGGACGACCTGTTCATATACAGGTTCTCTGAAGAGCGCTACATGCTCGTCGTGAACGCAGGGAACATAGACAAGGATTTCGACTGGATAAGGAAGCATTCCAAGGGCTTCGATGTCCGTCTCGATAACATATCGGGGAAGACGGCGAAGCTTGACGTACAGGGCCCGCGCGCCGGGGAAATACTGCAGGGCCTCACGAGCGCCGGCCTGAAGAGCCTGAAAAGATTCTTCTTCGTGGAGGACGAGGTCGGCGGGGTTAAGGCCGTCATATCAAGGACAGGCTACACCGCGGAGGACGGGTTCGAGCTTTACTTCGATTCCAACTTCGCGGAGCAGTTGTGGAACAGGCTCCTCGATGCGGGCAGGAAGTTCGGGATGAAGCCAGCCGGCCTGGGAGCGAGGGACACGCTGAGGATAGAGGCGTGCTATTCCCTGTACGGACACGAGATAAACGAGAATATCACGCCCGTGGAAGCGGGTCTTTCATGGCTCGTGAAACCGGATAAGGGGAATTTCATAGGCAAGAGCGTCCTCGAGAAGCAGCTGAGGAACGGGACCGAAAGGACGCTGGTATGCTTCGAGATGACCGAGCACGCGATACCGAGAGAACATTATGATATCGTTAATGGCGGGGTGAAGATCGGCTTCGTTACGAGCGGTACGTTCTCGCCGACCTTCAGGAAGGGCATAGGCATGGGGCTCGTCACGAAAGAGTTCGCGGGCCTGGGCCAGGAAATTGAGATTGCCATAAGGGATAAAAACTACAAAGCCAAGATTGTTAAAAGGCCTTTCTATGAATATAAAGGAGGTAAGTGACATGGGCAAGGAAAATCCTGAAGGGTTGAGGTACACGAAAGAGCACGAGTGGGTTAAAATCGAGGGCGACATCGGGACGGTGGGGATAACCGACTTCGCGCAGCACCAGCTTACCGACATAGTCTTTGTCGAGTTGCCGCACGTCGGGAAGAAGGCGGAGCAGATGAAACCAATCGCAGTAGTCGAATCCGTGAAGAGCGTTTCCGACGTATTCGCTCCCGTCTCGGGCGAAGTCGTGGGAGTGAACGAGGACCTGAAGAAGACACCGGAGACCGTCAACAAGGACCCGTTCAAAGAAGGGTGGATGTTCAAGATAAGGATTTCCAACAGGAAAGAGCTCGAGAAACTGATGACAAAGGGGCAGTACGACGAGTTCATAAAGAAGGGTGCGCATCGATGAATTTCATTCCCAACACGGAAAAAGAAACGAAAGAGATGCTGAAGACTATAGGCGTCCGCGGCGTGATGGACCTTTTCAGGGACATAGACGGGAAGATTATTCTCAGGAAAGAGCTGAACCTGCCGAAAGGCCTGTCCGAGCCCGAGCTGAGGAAACTCATGCTTGATATGAGCAGGAAAAACAAGCTCATGACCAGTTTTCTCGGAGCAGGGAGCTACAGCCATTTCATTCCTGCCGTCGTTGACCACGTGATTTCAAGATCGGAATTCTACACCGCATACACACCCTACCAGCCCGAGATAAGCCAGGGCGTGTTGCAGTCGATATTCGAGTACCAGACCATGATATGCGAGCTGACGGGGATGGATGTGGCGAATGCTTCGATGTACGACGGCGCTTCCGCTCTCGCGGAAAGCGTGGTCATGGCGAAGTACATAAAGGGGAGGGATGAAGTCCTGATATCGAAATCTGTCCATCCCGAGCACAGGGAGGTCGCCGAAACGTACGCGAAAGGCCACCACATAAAGATAAGGGAAATCGCCCTCCATGACGGCGCGACCTCGGCCGAGGACCTCGGGAAAATGATAACCGGGAACACGGCGGCCGTCATCGTGCAGAGCCCGAATTTCTTCGGCTGCATCGAGAATCTGGAAGAGATGGGCAAGACGACCCATGCTAAAGGAGCGCTTTTCATAGTCAACATTACCGAGCCCACTTCCCTCGGGCTGCTCAAGCCGCCCGGCGAGTGCGGGGCGGACATAGTGGTGGGCGAAGGCCAGTCCTTCGGGAATCCTGTCAATTTCGGCGGCCCTTATCTGGGAATAATCGCCACGAAGACGGAATTCGTGAGGAAAATCCCGGGAAGGCTGGTTGGAGAAACGACTGACACGGAAGGGAGGAGGGGATTCATTCTCACTTTGCAGGCAAGGGAGCAGCACATAAGAAGGGAGAAAGCGACATCGAACATCTGCACCAATGAAGCCTTATGCGCCCTCGCGGCGAGCGTCCACCTCGCGATGCTGGGTAAAGGCCTCAAGGAGATCGCCGAGCTTAACCTTCAGAAGGCGCACTATGCCCATGACAGGATAGCCTCGCTGAAAAATGGATATTGCGAGCCGGTTTTCAAAAAGCCGTTTTACAACGAGTTCGTTGTCAGGTGCAAAGACGCGGGGAAGGCGAATGGCGAACTGCTGGAGAACGGCATGGTGGGCGGGCTTGAACTGGGGAGGTTCTATCCCGAGCTGAAGAACTGCCTGCTGTTCTGCGTCACCGAGGTCATATCGAAGAACGAGATAGACAAGCTGGCCAACGTTCTGGAGGGTCTCAGATGAAGCTGCTGTTCGAAAAAAGTTCGGCCGGAAGGAGGGGGGTCGAGCTGCCGGAGCTTGACGTTCCGAGGAGAGCCAATCTCCTGCCAAGGGAATCCCTGAGAGAGGAGCTGGGCCTTCCCGAGCTTTCCGAAGTCGATGTGGTCAGGCATTACACCCACCTTTCGAGGATGAATTTCGGGGTCGACGTCGGCTTCTACCCGCTCGGCTCGTGCACGATGAAGTACAACCCCAAGATAAACGAGGACATATCCAGATTCGATGGATTCACGTGCCTCCATCCTTACTCGCCCGCCGAGGTCTCGCAGGGCTCGCTCAGGCTCATGTACGAGCTGGAAAGATACCTTTCGGAGATAATCGGCATGGACAAGTTCACGCTGCAACCTGCGGCAGGCGCGCACGGAGAGCTCACCGGCCTTATGCTGATGAAGGCGTATTTCGAAAACAGGGGAGAGAAGAGGACGAAAATCCTGATCCCTGATTCTGCCCACGGAACGAATCCCGCATCCTCTGTAATAGCCGGCTTCGAGACCGTGGAGATAAAATCCGGCCCGAGGGGAGGAATAGACGTAAAAGGCCTGAAAGACGCAATGAGCGGCGAAATCGCGGGCCTGATGCTCACGAACCCGAACACGCTCGGCATCTTCGACGAGAACATTCTCGAGATAGCGGACATTCTCCATTCGAATGGCAGCCTGTTCTTTTGCGACGGAGCGAATGCGAACGCTATCCTTGGCGTAGCGAGGCCGGGAGACATGGGCTTCGACATCATACAACTGAACCTGCACAAAACATTCGCCACTCCTCACGGAGGCGGCGGCCCTGGTTCAGGTCCAGTCGGAGTGAAGAAGCCGCTTGTCGACTTCCTGCCCAAACCCGGCGTGGAGAAGAAAGGCGATTTTTACTACCTCGATTACGACAAGCCGAAGTCGATAGGAAGGGTCAAGGCCTTCTACGGGAACTTCAACGTGATGGTCAAGGCGTATTCGTACATAAGGGCGATGGGGAGCGGCGGGCTGAGGAAGGTCGCGGAAAACTCGGTCCTCAACGCGAACTACCTGCTCGCGAAGCTGAAGAAGCATTACCACCTCCCGTACGACAGGACGTGCATGCACGAGTTCGTCCTCTCGGACCAGGGCATGCCGAACGGCGTGACTACCAACGACGTGGCTAAGCGCCTTCTCGACTACGGCTTCCATGCGCCGACCGTTTATTTCCCGCTCATCGTGCACGGCGCGATCATGATAGAGCCCACGGAAACGGAAAGCAAGGAGACGCTCGACGAGTTCGCTGACGCGATGATAAAAATCAGGGAAGAAGCGGAGAAGGACCCTGACCTTCTGAAGAGCGCGCCGAGGAATCTTCCGGTGAGCAGGCTCGACGCGGTGAAGGCGGCGAGGGAGCCGAGGCTGAGATGGAAGAAGGAGTGAATTATTCATTTTTCCCGGAACAGCTTACAGCAATTTTTTTACGTTATTAAATCCCGCCTGCCTATTAAAAGAATGGGAGGGCTGGGCAACACAAAACCAGAGACCGCGGCTTTCAGGAAGCCGTCATGGCTCAAGGTCAGGCTTCCTGGCGGAGAAAAATATTCTGCGATACGCGGAATGATGAGGGGTTCTCATCTGCATACCGTATGCGAGGAGGCGAAGTGCCCGAACCTCGGCGAGTGCTGGAAGTCGGGAACAGCGACATTCATGATTTTGGGCGACACGTGCACCAGAGCGTGCGGCTACTGCAACGTCAGGAGCGGGGTTCCGGGCAAGGTGGATGACGACGAGCCCAAGAAGGTCGCGAGAGCCGTCAGGAAAATGGGCCTGAAATACGCGGTCGTGACCTCGGTGACCAGAGATGATTTGCCCGACGGCGGGGCGGGGATTTTCGCTGAAACCATAAGGGAGATAAGGAAAACGAATCCACGCTGCAGGATCGAGGTTCTTATTCCTTATCTCGAAGGGAAAGCGCTCCGGAAAGTTCTGGATGCCGGGCCGGGTGTGCTCAGCCACAACATAGAAGTCGTCAGGAGGCTGTTCCCGCAGGCGAGGCCGAAGGGCGATTACGAAAAATCGCTCAGGCTGCTGGAGAACGTTAAATTATCCAGGCCCAATATTTTAACAAAGTCTGGATTCATGCTGGGGCTGGGGGAAACAGAAAGGGAAATAGCCGAAACGATGAAAGACCTGAGGAAGGCGAAATGCGATTTGCTCACCATAGGACAATATCTCCAGCCGGCGAGGAGGCATCTTCCGGTCAGGAAATACTACCACCCGGACGAGTTCAGGAAGCTCAGGAAGGCCGGCGAAAAGATGGGCTTCCTCCACGTGGAGGCCGGCCCTCTCGTGAGGAGCTCTTACATGGCTGAAAGATACGTAAAAATGATAAAAGCGAAAAGGACATGAAAGGGAAATCCGTGCTCAAGGCAGAGGAAGGGAAGCTCGTCAAGGTTTTTCTCGATTACGATTACACAGGCGAAGGCAAGGCAATGAAGATAAACACGATAAAGATAACGGGCGATTTCTTCATGCACCCCGAGGAAGGGATAGAAATGCTTGAAAAGGAACTGATCGGCGCGGAGATGGAAAGAAACGCCCTTCTGAAAAGGATGGATGATTTTTTCCGGCGCAAAAAAATAAAGCTTTTCGGAATAGCTTCGGAATCGCTTGCGACGGCCATATTGAATTGCAAAGAGGAAACGGGATGAAAAGGGAATTCAGGCTGCTGCTCACCGGGCATGACACGGCGTTCATGAACATGGCCATAGACGAAGCGATAATGCTCCACCAGGGGAGAGTGCCGCCCACCATACGGCTGTACGGCTGGAAGCCTCCGGCGGTCTCGATAGGTTATTTCCAGTCGCTCGAAGAGGAAGTCGACCTGGAGAAATGCAGGGAGGCGGGCGTGGATTTGATAAGGAGAATCACCGGAGGAGGGGCGGTCTTCCATGACAACGAGCTGACGTATAGCTTCATCACGAAGGAGTCCGACCCGTTGGTTCCGAAAGAGATTCTGGAATCGTACAAAGTGATATGCTCCGGGATAATCAGCGGCCTTTCGAGCCTCGGGGTCAGGTCCGAATTCGCCCCCCTAAACGATATAATCTCCGGCGGCAAGAAGATATCAGGCAACGCGCAGACCAGGCGTAACCATTGCGTGCTCCAGCACGGCACGCTGCTGATCGGCGTGGATGCGAAGAGGATGTTTTCGCTGCTCAGGGTCCCGTCAGAGAAGATAAGGCGCATGCTCATAAAGAGCGCGGAGGAGCGGGTCACGAGCATCGGAAGCCTGCTGGGAAGGAAGGTCAGTTTCGAGGAAACCGCAGATGCGACGGCCGAAGGCTTCAGGAAGTCGCTCGGCATAAAACTTGTAAAAGGCGAACTCACGAAAAGCGAAATGAAAATGGCGAAAGAGCTCGCGGAGAAGAAATACGGAGCGAAGGAATGGAACTTCAGGAGATGAGCGAAATGACGGATATTCCGGACGCGGCGATAATCGGCGGAGGGCCTGCCGGCTATTCGTGCGCCGTGAAGGTCGCGCAACTGGGCGGGAAGGCCGTGATCGTCGAGAAGGAGGAGCTCGGCGGCGTGTGCACGAACCGGGGATGCATACCCACAAAGACCTTGCACGCCACCGCGAAGCTCATCGACAAGATGAGGAAGGCCGGGGATTTGGGAGTGGATGCGAAATTCTCGTTCGATTTCGGGAAGGTCATGGAGAGGAAGGACAGGGTTGTGAAGACCAGCGTGATGGGCATCCGGAAACTGCTTGAAAACCACGGGATAGAAGTCGTAAAGGGAACGGGGAAAATCGCCTCGAAGAACGAGGTCAGGATAGAAGATGCTGGCAGGACCATAAAGGCGAAGAACATCGTGATAGCCACCGGCTCGGGACCGGTTTCCATTCCCGGCATAGAAGGGATAACGAGCACCGAGATGCTTGGCCTGAAAAGGGCCCCGAAAAAGCTCCTCATCATTGGAGGAGGAGTCACTGGAGTGGAATTCGCGGCCATATTCAGCAGGCTGGGAAGCGAGGTCACCGTAGTCGAGATGATGGAGCGCATAATACCGGCGGAGGACGAGGAAATCTCGGAAGCCCTGAGGAGAACGATGGAAAGGGACGGGACAAGGATATTCACCTCTTCAAAAGTCGAAAAAGTTTCGAAAGGCAGGGCCGTGATAAGGACGGCGGGGAAAACCTTCGAGGAGCATTTCGACGCGGTCCTCGTATCCGTCGGGAGGAGACCGAACATCCCTTCCGAAATTGATTCCCTGGGAATCAAACATGGAAAGAACGGCATAAGCGTCGACGAGAAAATGCAGACGAACGTGGGAAACGTTTATGCAATAGGAGATGTGTCCGGAGGGCCGCAGCTCGCGCACGCGGCCTACGAGGAAGGCATCGTCGCCGCTGAGAACATAATGGGCAGGGGGAGCAGCATCGATTACAGGACGGTTCCGGTCTGCATTTTCACGATACCGGAAATAGCGAGCGCCGGGAAGCGCGAGCCGGGCTGCAAAACAGGCAAGGCCCTGTTCGTCGCATCCGGAAAGGCGCGTGCGCTGGGCGAAACGCAGGGATTCGTCAAGGTTTTCGTAAAAGGATGGAAGCTCATCTCGGTCTCTATAATCGGGGAAAACGCCACAGAACTTATCGCCGAGGCCGCATTGATTATAAGCCAGAACATTCCAATAAATAAAATAAGGAGAATAACTCACGCTCATCCTACGCTTTCTGAAAGCCTGGTGGAGGCGCTTGAGAATCTGGGGGAGTGATTTTATGTGGAAAGACGTTTCGCTAAAGGATGCAGACCCCGAAGTTTTCGGCATAGAGCAGGACGAGACGAGGAGGATAAACCATGGTTTGGAGCTCATCCCTTCCGAGAACTTCCCGAGCAAGGCCGTGCTGCGCGCGATGGACTCGGTCTTCAACAACAAGTACGCGGAGGGCTATCCCGGGAAGCGCTACTACGGCGGGAACGAGTTCATAGACAAGGTCGAGAACCTCGCAATCGCCCGCGCGAAGAAGCTGTTCGGCTGCGAGCACGTCAACGTTCAGCCTTATTCCGGCTCGCCCGCGAACATCGCGGTTTACTTCGCGCTCATGAATTTCGGCGACACGCTCATGGGCATGAGCCTCGCCCAGGGAGGGCATCTGACGCACGGCCACAAGGTCAACTTCTCGGGCCGGGCTTACAAGGCAGCGCAGTACGGAGTCGACCCGAAGACCCATCTGATAGATTACGACGAGGTCCGCAGGCTCGCCCTCCAGGAGAAGCCAAAAGTAATAGTTTCCGGCGCGACCGCGTATCCGCGCGAATTCGATTTTAAAGCCTTCCATGAAATAGCGGAGGAATGCGGAGCGGTTTCGATGGCGGACATCGCGCACATCGCGGGCCTGATAGTAGGAGGCGTTCACAAATCCCCGTTCCCCTTCACCGACGTGGTCACGACGACCACGCACAAGACGCTCCGCGGCCCGAGGGGAGCGATAATAATGTGCAGGCAGAAATTCGCGGAGGCGATAGACCGCGCGGTTTTCCCCGGCATGCAGGGCGGGCCGCACGAGCACGTCATCGCGGCGAAGGCGGTCGCTTTCAGGGAAGCCATGAAGCCCGAGTTCAAGGATTACGCGAAGCAGATAGTGAAGAACGCGAAGGTCCTTGCCGACACCCTGATGTCCGAGGGATTCGTCCTCATTTCCGGGGGCACGGACAACCATCTTATCCTCGTCGACCTGCGCGACAAGAACATCACGGGCAAAGAGGCGGAAACCGCGCTGGACAAGGCGGGCATAACGGTCAACAAGAACATGATCCCCTACGACCCGCGCTCCCCGTTCGACCCGAGCGGCATCCGCCTGGGAACGCCCGCGATTACGACGCGCGGCATGAAGGAGGGCGAGATGAAGGAAATCGGGAAACTGATTTCCAAGGCCATCGCTCACCACCAAGATGAAGCCGCGCTCAAGAAGGTCAGGGAAGAGGTCAAAGAGTTGTGCACTAATTTCCAGGTTTACTGAAATAATCTACAACAAGGAGATAGAATGCTATCTTTATTTTTTTTCACATATGTAGCTATTTTTTTACATCTTTGTTCTTCTTTATCGCCCTTTATTATTCCAGTTTCATTTTCCAATGATGAAATGAAAGCCATGATGAGAAAAGTTTTGTTTCTTAAAAAAGATTTTTTGCTATCATCACCTATGAAAACGGCTATTCTAGAAACCATAACAGATTGATTTTGTTCGATGTTTTCACACTCTATTTTTAATCTTCTACTGGACAAATTATGCCCTATTTTTTTCAGAAGTTTATCGAAACTTTCTCGTGGATTATTCTTGTCTCTATGATCCAAATCCACACATAAAATAATTTTTGTGTTAGGACAGTCAAGCAACGCCACTGAAAACTCCTTGAACATAGCCACAGCTTTTCCTTTTCCACCTTCACATTTGGCTAGAATTTTATACGGACTTGTACCCTGAAGAAATCTTCTGACACGCGTACTGTCTGCATGTTTTAAACAGTCATTCAACGTATTTTCGGCCGGAATGAAAAAGTCAATTTGTTCACAAGCAGGTGCATATAATATTTGTTTGATAAATTCCCTGAAAAAAATACCGTCGTTATATCCCTCAGCAAAAACGACGATCTTCATTTAAACTCCCCTGAGGTCAAAAAATAATTTGTCTTTCTTTTCTATTGCTTCTTTTCTATCGAAAAAGTCCGGTATCATATGGTTCGCAACTCCACCCTTTTCCATTCTCAAGATTAGCAATTCATTGTCTATATATCTTACTGCTTCCATTGGTAGGAAATCGTCTAAAAACGATTCAATGAAATCTATGTTATGCGTCGTTATGAAGAATTGCAATTTCATCTCATGTGAAAATTTAATGATAAAATTAATTAAATCTCTGATGTAAGCAGGGTGCATGCGTATTTCCGGCTCCTCGAGTAATATGATTTTGTTGACACTTTTTTCAGACAGCATAAAACGTAACAAACTAACCATTGCTTTAAATCCGTCACCCATGAAACTAAACGGTACTGCACTAGGCTGTCCATTCTCATATTCAAAAATTAAAAAATTTGTATCGAATTTTTTGATATTCTGAACGAGATTATATTTTTTAATAATTTCATCGATTTTATAGATTATATTAGCTCTTTCAGCGGGCGTCTCTTTCAATAGAGGTGACAATGGCAATAATTGTTTTATAAATGAACATTTGTTTCTTTCTGTTCCAATGTCTTTGAAATCCATCTCACCCAATATAAAATGGTATGGAAGTATTTGCATTTTGTTATTTTTTTTTGACAAATGCTCATTGATTTTTTTGGAATATTCTATCATAAATTTTTCTATCTTAGAGTTTCTGAAAAGTTGAACTGAAAAAACGACACTTTCAACCCCATCATCAATTATGGAAATGCTTTCTTGTAGAATTTCATCTATAATCATCTCTTGATTCAAAACTATATCCAAAATTTTTTCCAGTTCTTGAATATCATTTTCATCGAGTCTAGAGAAAAGTTCTGGTGGGTAATGTTTCTGCAGATTTTTTATGTTTGTCAACATATGTTTCTTGAATTCGATTATAATTTTTTCTCTATCCGGCCTTTTCAATTTTAACACTCTTTCTTCACCATCTACTGTTAATTCTATGACAGACTCATACGAATTAACCTTAATCAAACTCGCTATATGTTCTTTACGATTCGATAAGCCAGCACCAATATGCAAATCTATCGCTTCCAACAAAGAAGTCTTGCCGGTATTATTTTTTCCGATAATCAGGTTTATCATTCTCGGTTTGAATTCAAGTTCGTCTATACCCTTGAAATTCTCTATTTTTATTTTCTGAATCTTCATATTTATTTATAGTTAAACCTATCTTAAAGGTTTATATTAGTGGCGAAGTGTATGACAACGCCAAAAAACATCGAAGAGCGCATCCGCAAAATCGAGGAAAGGAACGCACGCGTCGAATCAGACAAGGCATGGGAAACCAGTTATACCAGGAGGGGATTGCTTATTTTGTTCACATATCTCGCAATCGGATTCTATTTGCAGGCCATCGCCATCCCGTATCCATGGCTCAATGCAATCGTTCCCGCCTTCGCTTTCATGCTCTCGACCCTTACGATTCCATTCTTCAAAAAACTGTGGCTGAAGCACGTTTATAGGAAGCGATTAGCCAAGTGAGAAATCATGAGCGAAATGAAAGCCGAACTCGTCGCTCCCTGCGGCATGAACTGCGCCATATGCAGCGGATATCTGGCTTATTCCCACAACCTGCCGAAGAAGACAGGAAAGATTCACCACTGCATCGGATGCCGCCCCCGAAACAAGCAGTGCGCCTTCCTCAAGGGCCGCTGCGCGAAGCTGATAGATGGCAGGGTTAAATTCTGTTTCGAATGCGGGCAGATGCCGTGCAAAAGCCTGAAAGCGATAGACCTTCGTTACCGCACGAGGTACGGCATGAGCATGGCCGGGAATCTCAAATTCATCGAAAAGAACGGCGTGGAAAAATTCCTGAAACAGCAGGCTGCGAAATATAAATGCCCTAAATGCGGCGACGTCATCTGCGTCCACAACGGCAAATGCTATGCCTGCGATAAGATAGAAAGCTGGAAAGGATAGCGGCTTTGCATTCTTGAAGTGCAATTTTATTTGGTTTTTCTTCTCACTTTTCTTAGTAATGGGAAGGCACCAAAAACAATTTCATCCATCTCTGGTGGTGTTCCAAATAAAGGTTCCATATATTTACCGAATCGCGGTTCAACTGTCATGTTTTCATAATCGATCCACCCCTCAGGCCTTACATGACGCTTTTGTGACACTACGCCCAGAGTTTCAGTTGAGACTTCAAACCCTTCATCGTTTCTATGAAAAACAGCCGCCGAGCCAAATTGACCTCTTTCAACCATCTTTACGCATTCCCTTCCGGCTTCATCGGCATACTTCTTGTCTGCTACCGTCGGAGGTGAATCTCTCATCATGTAAGTAACGGGTTGAGTAATCATAATTTTTTGAAGATTTAGCGGAGCCGCATCCTTTAGCAGAAGGGCAAGTTTGATCGGATCTAACTTTGTATTGCCATGAGCATCAACCTCATCAGCCCTCACGTGACTTTCCAGGCCTTTTATTTTTGCTCCTTCAGAAACGGCTACAACGGCAAAAGGTTTACCGTATTTTCTTCCGTTTTCTTCGTAAACGGTCTGCATTTTTTCCGTTATACGTCTCCAGTCGTATTCTGCTTCTCCTGGCACGACAAAATCCGCTCCGCCCCATTTTCCGACACCGGCAGTAACCCAGTCCGTATCCCTTCCGAAAAGGACAAACGCGTAAACCTTTTTATTTGTTATTGCGCCCGTGTGCGCACATCTGACAATTCTTGAACCCACATCCACGGCTGTTGGATAACCCAGGGTAAAGCATGTCCCGGAAAGATCGTTGTCCATTGTTTTCGGCCAGCCGACAACAGGCACACCTGCTTCGTAAAGTCTCCTGGCCTCCCCCATATGGTCATCGCCTCCCTCCACTATCAGTGCGCACATTCCAAGTTTTTTTATGACGTGGGACACCTTGCCGGCATCAACCTTTCCCCGCGGCGAACCCAAAGCAGTGCCTGCAGCATCAGGATTTATCATATCTTCTTTTAGTGGCTCAAAGCGTCCATCGTCAAGACCTTTATATCCATCCCAAAACCCTAATACGTTGTATCTGTCCCCTGCCTGTTTCAAGATTCCCAGGGTGCCTGCTCCAAAGGAGGATACATGACCTCCTCCGTACACAACCCCTATTATTCCTTTTGGTTTGGTCATAATTCCTTTAATTGCTAGAAAATTTTAAATTCGTTTATTGTGCACTGACTACCCGGAACCGGTCAAAACCGAACCGGCGTTCATCTCATTTTCTTCTCTATTGCCATTATGCCGATGGCGAAGGCTGCGAGGAAAAGCGACGTGAACATTATCCTGGTCTCGGTTTCATCAATCGAGAAAACCGCGTTCAGGACGTATGCGAAAACGACGGCTATCAGAATTATTGCCAGATATTGCATGTAAAGCCTGCTGAACATGCGCGCGATGTTTGGCATATCAAATCACCTAGGTTTCCAATCACACATCGTTTTAACCGAATTTATACCAGGCTGGCCAGCCTCATCACAAAGCCTGGTCTTGTAAGCTCATCGTAAGGAGCAAAGATGGTCTTGATCTTGGCCCCTCTCATCTGCTCCAGCATGTCCCTGCGCGATTGCGTGAGGATGAACAGGCAACTGTAGTGGCGGTTCATGCAGATGGCCTTGAATTTCTTGAACATGCCGAGGTTTCTCGGGCTGCCGTCAGTGATGACGACTATTTTCCCGCTTTTCTTCATGTCGATGAAGAACCTTTTCATGGACTCCCTGAACGTATTCTCCCCCCTCCACGAGAAGAACGTTTTCCTTTTCCCCAGGCCCGAATAGGAATATACCATGGAAAGCGTCATGTTCTTTTTTCTGCACTTGATTTTAAGGCGTTCAAAATCAGGGCCCAGCGCGTCCTGCATTATCAGCTCTATTCCACGGGGGGAAATCTCATAAAGAGGGGAGGTCACCTTGGCAAGGGACGAGAGGAGATCCTTCTTGTTGATGTTGTAATCAACGTAATGGAAGGTCGGGGAAAAGGCGGAGAGACCAACGGCTATGTCTTTTCTCGTGCACAGCTCTATGAAGAGCCTTGCGAACCTCAGCATCCCCTTCACTCCTTCCTCGTCGAGATTGGGGTTCGTGAAGTCCAAAACGACCATCCACCTGTCCTCCCCGAAGGAGTGGAATTCCTTGACGAGCAGTTTTCCGTATTTCGCCAGCCCTTTCCACCATATCCTGCTGAACGGGTCGCCATGGCAATATTCGCGCATTCCCGCGAAATCCATGCTCGAGCCGAGCTGCTTTTTCACCAGGGAAGCGGATTCCTTTACCACGCTTGGCTTATGGATCATCACCCTTGTCCTGAAGTGAAGCCCGGGAACGACCGAAACGTCGGAATTCTCGTCGCACACCCTGTATATCCTGGTGCGAAAAAACGGGAATGTAAACACGCTTATCGGGACTATATCGAAGTTGTAATATCCCTCGTTCAGCGAAATGGTTTCATTGTTCTCGAACCTCGTTGAAAGCAGATTATTCCTGGCTTTATTTTCCCTCCCTTTTATTTTCCCCCTTGCGATGCTGCAAAGGGGGAGGGAGACGTTCGGGGCGGGAAACGAAGAATGGAGCGCGGTGCGTATCGCTACTTCCTCCCCTTCCTGGCAGAGATGCTTCGAAGCGCGCCTCTCGATCCTGACGTGCCTCTTGCTGAAGCTGACCATCGCGCTATGGTAGAACAGGGCCGAAAGAAACAGAGCAGCGATTAGAGCGTCCGGCCTGACCGAATAGAACAGGAAGAACGGCTTTATGATTAGCGCGTTGAGGAAAAGCGCAACCACCGTCGCCAGCGGTCCCAAGATCTCGCCTGCATATCCTCCGATCCCGTATAATGCTGAACCGGCCTGCAGGCTTGACTGGTCAATTCCTGACAGGGAATAGCCGATCGTTGCCGTGTCCCTCATGAAATAGGGGACTGCAAAAAGCAGCAGGACGATGACGGCCAGTATGAAAAGATACTTCCTTAAGCCGCCGCCCTTTATTCCCAGGTAATGCCTTTCAATCCTGTGTACCGGCAGCAGCGCGTATCTGGCCAGAAGATAGGCCACGGAAAAGAGTATCCCGTACCCTATCCCCGCTATCAAGTCAGGAAGGAAAGCCACTGCCAGGACGTACATGAAATCGAGGGGGGCGTATCCGAACTTCAGGTTCAGCATGAGTTCTTTCAGGCCCAGAAAGGTGATTATATACGAGAAGAAAACGAAGCCCAGTCCCCAGCCCGTCCTCCTGATGATCTTGTCGATAATTATCTTTCTCATACCAGACCTTTTTCAGTTCATGCTGGATCGCGCGGAAGCAGGATGGTCTAAACAGTATCAATATCTTCAAGGGTTTTCCTGACGATATCGGCGTTCGTCACGCCTTCGAGCTCGTACTCCGGGCCGAGGCCGATCCTGTGGCTGATGATCCAGTCGCTGTAGGCGAGGACGTCGGCGGGCAGTATATACCCTCTCTCCGAAAGCATGGCCAGCGCTTTCCCGACGTTTATGCACGAAATGCTCGCTCTCGGACTCGGACCCCACGCGATGCTGGGGTTCTTCCTCAGCGAATTCGTCATCTCCGAAACGAAGCGCATGATATGCTCCGACACGAATATTTCACCCAGCTGTTTGTTCAGATTCATGCACTCGCTTTTCGTGAAAACCTGGGGCAGCTTCCTGTCTGCATCGGCCGAGAACTTCGTCTTCAGCACCTTGACCTCGTCCTCCTCGGATGGATAGTCCACGCTTATCTTGAAAAGGAACCTGTCAAGCTGCGCCTCCGGAAGCGGATACGTCCCTTCCTGCTCGACGGGATTCTCCGTGGCTATCACCATGAAGGGCTCCTCGATGGGGTACGTGTTTCCTTCGATCGTCACCTGTCTCTCTTCCATCGCCTCCAGCAGGGCGGACTGGGTCTTGGGAGACGCGCGGTTGATCTCGTCCGCCAGCAGGATGTTGGTGAATATCGGACCCAGCCTTGTGCTGAAGCGTTTGGCCGCGGGATCGTATATCACGGTGCCGAGAATGTCCGTGGGCAGAAGATCGGGGGTGAACTGTATCCTCTTGAATTTCGCATCGACCAGAGCGGCGAACGTCTTGGCGAGCATGGTCTTCGCAACCCCGGGAGGGCCTTCGAGAAGAACGTGCCCCTTGACGACGAGGGCGATCAAAAGGCATTCGGCAATCTTCTCGAATCCCACGAGCCTCGTTGAAACAAGATTCTGGTAATCTTCGCACTTTTTCGTAAAGCTATTCGCCATCCAACCACCTTCAAATCCTTAACTTCATCAGTATGGCCAGAGTCACGATTATCGCGATCAGCGCCACAACGTATGAAAACTCTACCGGCGTTTTCTTTATCCAGTCCCACGCGTTTTCAAGCATCCCCTGCGAAAACGACTTGGAAGCCTCGGCCATCATCTCCTTCATGGCGGGGTCGTTCATCTGCTTCATCATTTCGTCCATCTTCCCGCTTTCGACCATTTCCCTCATGTACTCCCCCATCCCCTTCATGAGCGTTTCCATGAGCTCCTGCTTGTTGTCCATTTTTGAAAACGCGTCCATCAGGCTCTTTATGCTTTCCCAGTCGCCCTTCTTCATCATCTCCTTGAGGGCCTCCTTGAAGACCTCCGCCGTTTCAGGCCTTTCCAGCATTTCCTTGGCAAGGTCCCCGAGCTTGCCGAACATACCAGGGTTGTCCTTCATCATCTCGCCCGCCTTCTCCATCATCTTCCTGAACTCGTCCGTTTTGAGCAGGCCGGAAAGCTTCTCCAGGTCGACGTTGTCAAGGCTGTTTTTTATGCTTCCCATGTTCTCCGTTTCGGCGATCTTTTTCAGGACGTTCCGCATGAACTCCTCTGTCTGCATATTGCCGAGCTCGCCATTTTCTATGGCGGAGTACATGTTCTCCAGGTCGAATGCCCCGTTGATGTCGAAATTGCCCTGCATATAATCGTCCATCTTGCTGATCGCGCCGTTGATGTCGTCCGTCCTGAGGTCGTTCAGAAGCGAATTGTAAAGGCCCGGATCCTTCCGGATGCCGCTGGCGGCATAATCCCACACGTCTTTGTATAACTCGTCGTAGTAGGCTTCCCTCAGAAAACCGTCCTGCTGCTCAAGGAGATATCTTTCAAAAGCCGCAAGGGCCTGGGGGTTGCCGCCCAGGCTTGCCCTGATCGCGTTCATGGTATCGACAGACTGCTCTATCCCCTCGTTGCCGATGACCATGGATTCATTCATAATTCGCATGTCCTGCATGTTGGCAAGCCCTGAGCTGTTAAGGGATTTCGAGCCGAACGTGTAGTTGTTCATGCTGATGGCGGGGCAGAAGCCCTCGCATCCGAAGCGCGGCTCTCCGGAAAAGTATGCCAGAGGGAGCCCGTCATTATCAAGCACGGCCTGGACTGAATTGTTCTCCAGAAAAGCCAGGAAAGACTGCTGGAAAAAAGGCCTGAGCACAAGCGTGCCATTGGCCGCTTCTGCGAAAGGGTATATTACATTGAATCCGGATTCGGCTGCGGCTTCGGCCGCATGGGCAGGCTGCATGCTAGAGCTTAGAATAGCCATCAAGAATGTCAGCCACAACAGTTTTCTCATCCTTTATCCTCCTGTTCCCGTAAACTTTCGCTTCGTAAATGTCGAACAAGCTTTTGAGCACTTCCTTCTTCCTGCCTTCCGGCATCTTTTCAATCACCTTTTTGCGGGACCTGAATCCTGTTTTCTCGTCCTTTTCCAGCAGCCCTTCCTTCCTCATGCCTTCCATTACAAATGCGTAAACCCCTTCCAAAGTGCCTATTTCTTCCTTTTCTTTTTTCAGCTTGATCTTCCATACGAAACGGGAAAGGGTCCGGCCGGGGCTTTTTTTGCGGATCACGTACATCGATATCCTGAAAATGATGTAAGCCAGTATCGCGAGGTTCGCCATGAGTATCGTGAAAAGCAGCGGGCTTTCACTTAACAGGGCCAGCAAAAAGTCGATCATCATATAATTTTTAGTTTCTTCCTTATTAAAAACGTGAGGACCACCAGGGAAATCGTCGTTATCGCAAGGAAGAGCGTAATGCCCTCCTCGCTCTGCGTGCCGAGCATCTTTATTTTCAGCTCCGTGTAAACGCTTTTTTCTTCAAAAATGTCGCCGGAGCACGTCATCGTGACCCTTATCCTCGACGGGCTGTCCGGGTTGGGCACGTTCAGGACCCTGGAACCGTCGCTGGTTCTCGTGTCTTCGATGTCACGGGATTCGACAAGTTTGTTGAATGAAAGATCGTAAACATCGGCACGGGTCTTGCAGGCGGCGTTCGCATCCTTATTGTACTGGTCCACGACCCTGGCAAGGATTTTTATTTCTTCCCCTTTGCGGAATTCCTTTTGGGCGGAGGTAAGTATGATATTTATTGGTATCCTGTTTACGCTTATCACGATGCTCCCTCCCACGCTTTCATAAAACGTCTTGGAGCATCTGAACCCGATCGTCTGCTGGCCTATTGACTGGTTGCTCAGCCTGCCTTCGTAGTATTTTCCGGATCCCGCCAGCGGATAGGATCTCCCTCCGGCCTCGGCTACGCAGCCGGCGCCTGCGATTGCCTGATTCGAAAGCAGGTCATTGTAGGAGATTCTCAGCTGGATTTCGTCCGTCGGGTAAAAGATTGCTTTCGCGTATGGCGAAATCACTTCAATTCCTGACTGCCTGTTATTGGCCGAAATGGCGCGGGAGGTTTCGAATGTTTCGTATTCACCGGATTCGCAGGTGACCTTGATGGACTGCGCCCCGGCCTTGTAGGGCATGCCGACAACTCCCTCATAGCCTGAATCCGTTGGGCTCAAAACTGAAGTCTTGTCGTCAAAATAAACCCTGCAGGTGCCCTGAATTTTTTTACCATCTTGCATGTCTTTGTAATAAGCCGCGACCTTGACGGATTCGCCGTAATATGCCGATGGCGGCGTTGTCACGGAAAAGGACGCGCGTTTCTTTGCGGTCGTGAAACTTTTTGCGGACGATGCTGCAGCGTATTCGCTGGAAGCGCAGGCAACTTCAATATCGTACGTGCCGTACTGGCCTGGGACCTTGAAGGACCCGGAATAATATGCATTGCCGGAAGAGGCCAAAGTTGTTTTTTGAAACTCAGCGCCGCCCATTTTGAGGTCCGCCGTGCAAGAAGCGCCCGGAATGAGGGAGTTGCCTTCGTCACGATAGTAAGCATAAACCGCCACCGAATCGCCCGGGTAAGGGGAGGGCGGGCTTACGGAAACGGAGAGTGAGGAGGGCTTTTGCGTTATGTCAATGCTGAAATATTTGGTCTGGGGGTCGTAATATTGCTTGTAACAATTCACATAAGGAGAATAACTCCCCACCGACCCGTAGGCAGATACCGCCGTATTCTCGTAAATGCATCCTGAACCCTCGGAAAGATAAACCGTGGAAGTAAGCCATCCGCCCTCCAGTTTGCAGGCGGCTCCGCAGACGTTCGTGCCGTTGCTAGTATAATACGCGGTTATCAAAAAATTTTCATTCTTCTCCACGGAAGACGGGGCAGAAAGAACCAGTGTTGTCGCGTTTTGCGCAAGCACCGGCTGGGGAAGGATAAGAAAGAAAATGAAGAAAAAGGCCGGAATGAACAATTTGCACGCAATCTTCATAATTATATTAGGTTTGGTTCTCTTTTATTTATTTTAAAACAAAAAGTTCTGAAGGGTAGAGGTTTCAGCAGATTTAAATAAAATATCAGCTTAATACTAAACTTTTGCGATTTTAATACTTAACATCTCCATCAATTTGTCAATGCTCACATTCTCCCTGAACTTCGCGTACGTCCATTTTAAGAACGTGCGTATGCCGGCAATGACCACATGCCTGCAGGC
>Ga0315274_10001500_pt1 | contig 35815 bp, 47 predicted proteins | sample YL17G02_20_MG_FD_203700 | JGI IMG/M metagenome (GOLD analysis project Ga0315274, IMG submission 203700) | Sediment microbial communities from Yellowstone Lake, YNP, Wyoming, USA - YL17G02_20 | ecosystem: Environmental > Aquatic > Freshwater > Lake > Sediment | place: USA: Wyoming | collected...
CCACGGCCATCGAGCGCATTTGCGTCCCCTCGGAATTGGAACAGGAGGGGTTCCTCGAGGGGTTGCAGCGGCGCGGGATCACCCCCGTGCTGGTGCCGGAGGACGATCCTGACCACATGCCCGGGCGCGGGCGTGAGGAGCCGGTTGGCCCCGTTCGCGAGGCGGGAGGCGCAGGATGAGCGAAGCGGCCGACTACATGGCCCGCTACAACGATCAGCGCCGCTTCGAGGGAAACCGGCAACAGGTCCTGCAACAGCATGGTCATGCCTGCTCCCATTGCGGAGGCCCCGCGGAAGTCCTCCACCACATCAGACCTGCCCGCGGGATGCTCTTCCCCGATAACAGCCCGAGGAATCTGCGGCCTCTCTGCCGTGCCTGCCACGCGCGACTGCACACCGTAGAACGGATGGTTCATTTGCCGCCCGACGCAAGAAGGCTTGCGACCGACCATGCCCGCTCTTTCATCACGCCGGACATCGCGCGCCGCAGGGCACTCACGCGCGAGCGAGAGCGCCGGCAGCGCAACGGCCAGCCCGACGTCCTCCGTCGGACCTGTCAATATTGCGGCGAGGCATTCGAGAGGCCGAATCTTGCCCGCTATCGCCGGGTCCACCACTGTTCCCTGCGCTGTGCGCGCCTCAGCAGTTGGCGGATTAGGAAGGGGGCATAGTATGCGCATTGCTCATTGCGCGGATTGGCATCTATCGAGCCAGCGGGGAAGGCTCGATCCAGAGACGGCTCTCAATGCCAGGCTCATCGACTTCTACCGGTGCGCGCGCTTCTCCATCGAGGACGGCATCCAGCGGGGCGCGGACCTGGTGGTGCACTGCGGCGACGTGTTCAACGGGTGCCGACCCACCCCCACCGAGGTGCGACTGGCGAAGGACGCGTTCGCGTCCGCGCTGGAGTTGCGGATCCCGGTGGTAGTGGTGAAGGGAAACCATGACGATGTGCGCATGCCGGCCGAGCGCCATGCACTCGATCTCCTGCGGGAGACGCCAAACCTGACGGTGGTAGACCAGCCGACGGTGCTGTTCTTCCAGCAACTGGAGACCAACGAGCGCACCTTCCTGCGGCCCTGCGGACCGGAGCAGGCCGAGATCCAGATTGCCTGCCTGCCCTGGCCCAACAAGCAACTGCTGCTCGCCGACGCGGAGTACCGGAAGCTTGACCCGGGCGCGCTCAACCTGCTGGTGCGCGAGAAGATGATGGATGTGGCGCTGGGCCTGGCCGCGCAACTCGTCCCCAACGTCCCCGCCGTGCTGGTGGGCCACTTCTCCGTTGACCTGGCCCAGGCGGGCGGCCAGAACCGCCTGATGATGCTAGGCGGCGAGTGGACGCTGAATGCCCACGAGCTCGCCGCCCTGCCCTTCTGCTACTTCGCCCTGGGGCACATCCACAAGCCGCAGCGGGTCTGGTTTGATGGGCCGCGATCCATGGTCTACTGTGGCTCGCCCGAGGCCGTGACTTTCGGCGAGGAGGGCGAGGAAAAGGGGTATGTGCTCGTCTCCGTCGAGCCCGACGGGGCTGCCGTCTTCGAGCGGGTGGCCACCCCCTATCGCCGGTTCATCACGATCGGCCTGGATGATCTGGACGAAGATGGCAGGCTACTCCATCCCGAGGCGCTGGCCGGGGCTATCGTGAGAGTGCGGTTGCCGGAGGGATGTGCTGCCATTCGCGATCCCCAGTTCCGCCGAGATCTCGAGGCCGCCGGCGCATATGAATACCAGATCGAGACCCAACGGGCGGAGACGGTGCGGCGCCGGGCTGTCGAGGTCTCGTCCGAGATGGCATTGGACGAGGCACTGAAAGCCTGGCTTGCGCAGCGCCCCGACCGCAAACCCATGACGGAGGCGGTGCTCGCCGAAGCGCGCACCGTGGAGCAGGCGCTCCAGGAAGGAGGGGCCCCATGAGCGATGACCAGATCGGAATCAGGGACGGTAGCTTTAAGAAGTACCTATATTACAGCGGGGATTTCGTAACCACGATAGCGCTGGCGATTCAACGTGCGGACCCCATCAATTTGGCACGCCTTGACCGGGCCTTTCCACAGATGGTGGCGGCCTTCCGTCACCCAAATTGGCTCGAAGCGCCCCCTGGGTTCAGGCCGCACTACCAGGCCGAGGAGGGGCGTGCGGCATGAGGGTTCTGGACCCCGGCCGGCTGATAGCTCGGGCGACAACCTGCGTGGTATGCGGAGCACCCAAACCTGTGCAGAGATGGAGTCCCGGCGAGGTGATGCACGTGAACTATGGCGGCGGACGCCGGGCGTCGCTGCGGTGGTGGACTGGGAGCAAGGGGTGGGAAACGCTGGCCGACCCTGAGGGGCCGCGGGCATGGTGCCCGGAGCATGTGCCATTGCCGGCGTTGAAAACGGCCGGGAGCGAACCGCAGACGATCGGTCAGGGGCAGGAAGGGGCTGCGGTATGACCCTAACGGTGGCACGCAAGGCCTGTCCCGGATGGAAGATTTTCCGGGCAGAGTGGGGTCCTCCATACTACCAATACAAAGCTGTCCGCAGGTGGGCATCTCGCCTTGATAGTTGGTATGACACCATCCAGGTCGATTTCACCCGCCCCAGTCAGGCGAGCATAGCTCTGGAGAAGCTGGTGGCGATGGTCGGGGCGGTGATCACCGCGGAGGCCGCGCCGGCCTGGCCGGAAGAAGGTGATCCATGAGACCGCTCCGCCTCACCCTTGAGAACTTCCTCTCCTATCGCGGCGAGCATGTCGTTGAGTTTGACGGCGTGACCCTGGCAGTGCTGAGTGGGCCCAATGGCGCGGGCAAATCAAGCCTCGTCGATGCCATGCGGTTCGCGCTCTTCGGCCATGCCCGGGGCGGCCTCGACGGCGTCATCACCGAGGGCGAGCAGGCATGCCGCGTGGAGTTTGCATTCGCCCTGGGCGACGAGACCTACCTGGTGTCTCGCCACCGCAGCAAGAAGGGCGCCGGTACCACCCTGCTGTTCTTCCAGATGATCAGTAGCGACGGCGCGGCGGTGCTTGACGGCAAGACTATCGCCGAGACGCAGGCGCGCATCGAGCAGACCCTGCGCCTGACCGACGAGCTCTTCACCGTCACGGCCTGCGCAAACCAGGGCAACGCCGCCGCCTTCAGTCAGGCAAAGCCGGCCGAGCGCAAGCAGGTCCTCGCAGAGATACTCGACCTCGGCACGTGGGAGCGGCGGGCGGTGATCGCCCGGCAGATGGGCCGGGACCTGGCGGCGCGGATCTCGAGCGAACAGGCGCGCCACGAGGGGCTACAAGCCGCCGCTGCCGGGGCGGATGTCCTGCGGGCTACCCTGGCCGAGATCGACGCCACCCAGGGCACCCTGGCGGGCCAGGTGGGGCAGGCCGAGGCCGACCTGGCCCAGGGACAGGAGGCGAAGGAAGCCCTGTTGCGCGACCGGGAGGCGGACCGGGCCCGGCGCCGGGAACTGGAAGATCTAGCGGCCCGAGTCACCAGCACACAGGCCACCATTGACGAGACAGCCACGCGAATCTCGCACCTCCAAACAACAGTCAGCGACAAGGCCGCCCTGCTGGCATGCATCTGCCGGGCCGAGGGGGCCCTGACCTACTCCCAGGAGCTGGAGGGACGGCGCCAGGAGGCCGAACGACTCGATGGCGAGATGCGGCTACTCAGGCAGCAGATCGAGACCGCTGAACAGAACCATACAGCCGAGGTCAAGCGGCTGGAAATGAGTGTCTCTGCGACTCGCGAAAAACATCAAGCCGCGGTGGATGCTCTGACCGAGCGGATCGGCACACTCGAGGCACAAGCCGAAACCTTGGAGCGCGTACCATGCCTGCGCCGACATCATAAGGCCCTAGCCGAAGACTGCGAGTTGTTGACCCTGGCAATCGGGGCCAAGGCCTCCCTGCCCGGCATTGAGGAGCAACGTGCCGAGGCGATCGCGGCCATTCCCTGGTCTCATGCCGAACAGGAATTGGCCAGACTCCGCGAGGCGCGGCCTGGCGCCAGACTGAAAGACCATCTCGCCGATCAGACTGTTGCTCGCAAGCAAGTCGTTTATGATCCCAACGAGCATGCGGAGGCCAAGCGCCAGGGCGGACGGCTGCAAGAGCTCCAGCGGGGCCTAGGGACAGTTGAGCGCGCCGAAGTGCAGATGACCGCGGAGCAGGCGCACCTCCGCGCGATGCAGGCCGAGGCGAACCAGGTCATAGACCGCAAGGCCGCCCTGGAGAAAGAACTGGGACCGGAGCGCCGCTGGGACGCCATGCTGGACCAGGTGGAGCGCACCATTAAGGAGGCGCGGTGGGCGATCGGGGATCTCCAGGCGCGGATCCAGTCCCTGCGGCAGGAGCGCGGCGGTCTCGAGGAGCGCCTCCGGGCTGCCGAGGCGGCGGCAAAGGAAGCCGAGGAACTTGCGTCCGCACTGCGCGAGGGCCAACGCCGCTTGCAGGTACTCAAGATTCTCGCCCAGGCCTTCGGCAAGGAGGGGATCCCCGCGCTCTTGATCGAGAAGGCGATCCCAGACCTGGAGGCAGTCGCCAACGATGTGCTCTCCACGCTGACCGATGGCCGCATGTCCCTGCACCTCGAAACCCAGCGTCCGACCCAGACAAAAACGCTCGAGGAGACGCTGAATATCCGCATCACAGATGAGCGCGGCGAGCGCCCGTACGAGAATTACTCGGGAGGGGAAGCCATGCGCGTCGACCTCGGCCTGCGCATCGCGCTCTCGGTGCTACTTGCCAGCCGGGCCGGCGCCCGGTGCGAACTGCTCGTCCTTGATGAAACCTGTGCACCGCTCGATGCGCAGGGGCGGGCGCTGTTCGTGGATTGCCTGCAGCGGGTGGCAGAGCGATTCGCCACCATTCTGGTCGTGAGCCACGTCCCCGAGTTGCAGGATGCCTTTCCGGTCTGCCTACAGGTCACCAAGGACCAGCAAGGCAGCCATATCGAGGTGACCACGCGATGAAGGCAGCCGCGCGACAGACCCCCGAGGCCTACCGGAACACCAGCGTCTCGGCCCATCGCACCCGCGACGAGATCGAGCGGGTGCTGCTGCGCTATGGCGCGGACGGCGTGGCCTGGCACAGCGTGCGCAGCCCCCAAGGGGCGGCGGTGGCAGTCCGGTTTCGCCGGGCCGACCGCGTGTACCGCTTCCATCTGGATATGGGCACAGATGCGCGCGATGAGCGCCAACGCATGCGGGCGCTCTACTGGGGCCTCAAGGCGATGTTGGAGCAGGCCGAGTTCGGGATCCTCGCCTTCCAGGACGTGTTTCTCGCCTTCTCCGAAGTCGCTCTCCCTGATGGGAGGACGGCAACAGTAGGCGAGATTATCCAGGGACAGTTGGCCCGGCAGCAAGTGCCATCGCTCGAGGCCGGGTTACGGGCATTGCCTGCCCCCGAGTACTGAACGGAGCGAAATGACGAATGGAGCGGCCCCGGGCTTGCCATCGAAGGGGCACAGTGAGAGCGGCGCGTCTGGCTGTCCCCCCGGCCAACGCGCCGGGCCCGGGCCGCTCCTCCCCCGCTCTGTGCATTTGCCCTCGCCCCGGCCCGCGGCAGCCCCCCCTGCCCGGGCCGGGGGCGAGGGGTTTCCTATTTCTACAACCAGGAGGCAGTCATGGCAGAGGATGTGAGCGGCGGGGCTGCGGCCGACAGGTCGGGTAGCGAGCAGAACGACATGCCCGAGGAGCTCGAGCAGCAGGGCCAGGGCGACCGAGCCGAAGCGCAGCCGGAGGCGGCGGAGACCGCAAGTGTCCCCAGATCCCGGGGCGGCCCCGATTTGTGCGCCATGGAGGATGAGCAGTTCGCCACCAGCATCCGCCTGCGCGGAGAGCTGGGGAAGCCGGCCATGACCGGCGAGGGCAGTCAAGATGAGCTCACGGTGCGGATTAAGGTGGCCGGGCCCGACCTGAGTGATCTGCACCACAGTTTGCGGCCCTACGCTGGCCGCACCGTCCAGGCGGTAATCCTTCCCCTCCGGCCGGTCGACGAGAAGTTGCCCTGGGAGACCCCGCAGGACCCGGATCAGACCCGCTTGCCATTTGAGGACCAGGCGGTCGCTGGCCAGTTCGTTTGTATCGCCTGCGGCGCCACCTGCGAGATCGGCGTGGACGGCCACTGTCCCGTGTGCGGCGGCAGCCTGCGGGCCGCCGAGGATGAGGGGCAGGCCAAGCGATACTACGACAACGGGGCGGTGGGCGAAGCGGATGAGGCCCCGGCCGAGTAGACATCGTGATCATGGACGAGGCCCGCACATCAAGCAAACGAATGGGAGCGACAATGCCGCGAGACGGAACGTGGAAGATCCGCACCCTCGACCCCAGCCGCCGCGGCCACCCCAAAGTCGTGGAGGCGCAGAGCGAGGAGGCCATGGCCCCAGATCTGCATGTCCTCCTAATATCTCCCCTGGCCGACGACGAGGGGCGCTTCCGCGCCAATCTGTTGGCGATCAAGGCGGCCGGGTATGCCGTGGATCCCAAGATGACGCCCGAGAGAATCGAGCGTTGCCTGCGGCTGCTCGAGCGGGTGCGACTCGTCCATCTCTACGAGGCCGATGGCGCATGGTATGGCAAGATCCACGACTGGCACGAGTGGCAGCGGAACGAGCACCCGACGCCCTCGATGATGCCACCGCCGCCACTCGAGCTGTGTCGGTGCTGCGCGATCACGTGGGAGAATGTGGACCGGTCTCGGCGGCCCGCCGCGAGAACGCGCGAGAACTCGGGAGAACTCGTGAAACCTCGTGAAAGCTCACGAGAACGCATGAAACCTCAAGATAGAGAGGGAGAGGGATTAGAGAGGGATTTGATTAGAGGAGGGAGGGAGGAAAAGCCTCTCCGCGCGAAATCGCTCCGCGTTTCGCCCCGCTCCCCCACCGATTTACAAGCCGAGCTGGACACCATCCTTCAGGAAACCGCCTTCCCCAGTGAGTACCGCGCCCTCGCTGACTTCCTCGCCGCCGAAAACAAGACATGCAAGGTCGCCGTCTCCCGTCTTCTCGCCGTCCTCTACCGACCGCTCACGGCGCTCGAGCAAACGACCGACCGCGACGCCTTCCGGCAGGGCCTCGAGGCCGCCGTGCAGGCCGGCGTGCCGAACGCCACCTACGTGAAAAAGGCGGCCGCCAGCGCGCTGAGACAACCCGCCGGCGCGATCAAGCGCCAGGATGCAGGGCCCCGGGACAAGAACTGGGAGGAGGTGTAACTTGCCGCACTGCCCTGTATGCGAGACACCCGCAATCCCCGTCACCGACCCGATCCTGCGCGAGGAGACGCCAGTCCTGCGCTGCGGATGCTTTGGCCTGGGAGATGTGCTGGCGGCCGGGGTGACTCCGCCCCGCGAGCTCCTGCCGCCCTGCCCATCCTGCGGGGCCGTGGAAATCCGCACCTGGCTCCCCATTCTGCGGCGGTGGAACTATCACCGGGCCTGCGCGCCCGAATGCAGTTGCGAGGAATGCGAGAAGCGCCGCCACCGGGAAGCGGATGCGCAGCGGCACGCCGAGGCCGAACGCCAAAGCCGAGAGCACCTGCAGCAGGTCGCGGAGCACGACGCCCGGCTTGCGGCCGCGCGCATACCGGCCCGCTTCGGCGCCTGCACGATCGAAGGCTTCGAGCGCTCCGCCCTCAACGAGCCGGCAGTAGAAGCGGTCGCGGCTTACGTTGCGGACCTGGGCGACCACCTATCTGCCGGTCGGGGGCTGTGGCTGGTGGGCCCGGTCGGCGTCGGGAAAACCCACCTGGCCGTCGCGGTGCTGCGGTGCGCGCTCGGGGCTGGCTTCGCTGGCCTGTACCTGCCAGCGCGCGAGTATATGCGCCAACTGCGCCACAGCTACGGCGACGAGGCTCCCGACCCCCTACCAGAGGCTGGCGGGGTGCAGTTGCTGGTTTTCGACGACCTGGGCTCGGTCAGACTCGACCGGAACCCGGAGCATGTGCGGGAGGCGCTGCTCGACCTGCTCGACCGCCGGTATCTCGACATGCGGCCAACCATCATCACCAGCAATCGGACGGCGAAGGAGCTCCGGGAGGAGATAGACGAGCGCATAGTCAGTCGCCTGAGCGAAACCTGTGCTCGGATAGTGCTGCCCGGCGAGGATTATCGGCTGCGGGCACGGGGATGAAAACCGATCAGATAGGAGGCGTGTGGTGAGGCTTACAAGTACCACCAAGGGCCTGAGCGAGGGATTGCAGTGGGTGGGCCGGGCGGTGTCGGGCCGGAGCATCCTGCCCATCCTGAGCAACGTAATGCTGGAGGCCAAGGAGGGCGCGCTGCGGTTGCTGGCCACCGACCTCGAATTGTGGATAGAGGACCGAGTGCCGGCGCAGGTGGCCGAGGAAGGGGCGATCACCATCCCCGCCAGGATAGTGAACGAGGTGGTGGGCAGCCTGCCCGCGGCCGAGATCAGCCTGCAGGCCGAGGACAGCAAGGCTCTCACCCTAGTCTCCGGCCATTCCCAGTACCTGATCCAGGGCCTGCCCGCGGCGGAATTCCCCCACCAGCCCCAGGTGGGTAAGGAAACCACCTTCGAGGTGCCGCAAGCCGCCTTTCGGGAGGTGATCAAGAGCGTGATCTTCGCCGCCGCCAGGGATCAGACCCGGATCATCCTCACCGGCGCCCAATTGGCCTGGGACAGCCGGGTACTGCGCCTGGCCGCCACTGACATGCACCGGCTGGCAGTGAACTCCATGACCATCGGCGGCGATCCGGTTGGCCCCCCTTCTGCGGGGCAGGAGAACTACGTCGTGTCTCCCCTCATTGTAACGGTGCCCGGCCGGGCGCTCAGCGAAGTCATGCGCGCCCTGGCCAGCGAAGGCGAGGAGAAGATCAGCATCACCGTGGGCGAGAACCAGATCGTCTTCAGCCTGGGCGACCTGGTGGTCACCAGCCGGCTAATCGAGGGCCAGTTCCCCAACTGGGAGCGGGTGATGCCCACCCAGACCGACAAGCGGGTGACCGCCGGCCGGGATGCCCTGGCCACTGCCATCAAGCGAGCGGCGATCGTCGCCCACACCGACGAGACCAACAGGGTGATGCTGCGCACCAACAACGGCATCCTGACCATCCTGGCCGAGACTGGGGACGTGGGCCGGGCGCACGAGGAAGTGGAGATCCAGCTCGAGGGCGAGGAACTGGAGATAGGTTTCGACGCCAGGTACTTGCTCGACGTAATGGAGGTGATAGCAACCCCGGCCGTGCTGATGGAGTTCGGCGGATCCATCTCGGCCGGCCTAATCCGGCCTACCGGAGAGGGCGTCTACCGTTACGTGGTGATGCCGATGCAGGCGCCATAGATGGGGATTGGGGGCGGCGGAGTGGACTTGTCCACGACTGCCGCAGAGCGAAAGAGCACGGAGAGCGGCTCTCACATGCGGAGAGGCTTTCGGCGACCGCAATGGACAGCGCGCACCAACCTGTAGCGGAAAACGGTCCGCCGCCCCCGCTGAAAATGAGGGGAGATCTGATGGGAGCATTCGATGGGTTCACGGTCGGGTCCCGCCTGATCCTGCTGCGCAACGCGTACGGCTTCGCTGACGCGGGCACCCAGGTCGAGGTGGTCGCGGTTCTGCAGCCCGGCGATGCGGATGGCGCAATCCGGCTTGCTGACGATGGCATTCGGGTCAAGCGCGCGGACGGTGCCGATCATGGCATGTGTGAGTTTATCGGGGCATACGGGCGGAAGTACTTCGAGTAAGGGGCGCCCCCCAGAGAGGTGAGCGGGCAGTGAGCGAGGCCGACGCTGAGCATCAAGGGGCGGCAGGCGAGAAGCAGGGGGTCATCATGGTCTGCATGACGACCGCCCGCCTGCGGGCGCCGCACATCCCATGCAAGCGCGAGCACTGCCAGACCTGTGGTGCAGAGGTCTGGGTCGATGCTACCGTCCGCCATGACGCCTGCATCTGCACGGACTGCGCCCTGGCCCAGGGAGAGAAGATCCAGTTCAGTCCGCACCCCGGTGTCGAGGCCACCCTCCGGCGGCACGGCATGAGCCAGGCGGAGATCGAGAGGGCCGCTCACCGCGCTCGGCGCTTCCTGCGTGGGGCCCGGCGGCAGGGAGGCTCCCGATCAGAGAGGAGACCCCGTATGCTGAGACATGTTGCGGGCGGGCTTGAGGGTCCGCTCGGCACTCTGACTTCCGTGGTTCTGGTCTGCCTGATGTTCCTGGGACTTTTCTATGGCCTCTACCGTATGCTCGAACCTGCCGCCGCTCCCCTCCCGTTTATAGGCGACGTGTGGCTGGTGGGAGCGTGGGCAGTTCTGTTGGGCATCGTGTCGGCGGCAGCATATTACAGGCGGTAGGAGTGACCTGACATGTGGGTGATCACTGATGGATGACCACAGGGGACATCGCCTCTACCTGGGTGCATTGGGCCGCGCCCTAACCCTGCACCAGCCCTGGGCCTGGGCGATTGCCAGACTCGGGAAGGACATTGAGAATCGCATCTGGCGCCCGCCACCATGGTTGATCGGCCAAAGGGTGGCGATCCATGCTGGCAAGCGGTGGGACCCGGGCTGGAGTCCCGACATAGTAGATATGGCGATCCATGCCGCTATGGACCATGCTTACATGTCGGGGGACCGCCTGTACCACCTCGGCGCGGGCATTGTGGCGGTGGTGAGGGTCGTGGGGGTGGTGACGAACAGTGAATCGCCCTGGTTTGTCGGCCCCTTCGGGTGGGTTTTGGAAGATATCATGCCGGTTGACCCACCCATTCCGTGCCAGGGGCGGCAGGGGTTATGGAAAGTGGTGCCCGATATCCAACGCGAGCTCGAGAAGAGAGTAGCGGCCTTGAGCGGGAGGGAGTCAGGATGAGAAGTGTCTATTTCAGGGGTCGCGGTACTCGCAAAATCCTCCATGCCGCCGACAACTGCGCGACCTTCTGGGCGGGCCAGAGCAGGGGGCGAGCGACACCCGGGTTGCCCTACCCATGCTACAGGCTGGAGGCGCGCCGGCTGCTGCGGAGCGGCTGGAGAATCTGCAAGCGGTGCGGAGGGATGAGATGAAGCAGTGGATCGGTCGGACGATGAGCCGGCCGCACGACTTCAAGGAGGCGATCTAAGGCATGGGACGCCCCAGGCTTTATCCGAGGGAGACAACCTGTGCCAACTGCGGCCGCGGCTTTTCGCGAAGCCGTGAGGGCAAGCCACGCACGATGCGCGAGTTCTGCAGTCCGCAATGCCGGAAGGCTGGCCAGCCTTCCGGCGCGACCCACTGGAACTGGCGAGGCGGCAGGACACTGACGCCACACGGGTATGTTCTGATCAAGCGCCGCGGCCATCGTCTGGCAGACTGCAGGGGATACGTGTATGAGCATCGCCTGGTGGCGGAGGAGATGGTCGGAAGGCCGCTGCTACCGACCGACCATGTGCATCACCGCAACGGAGACACCCAAGACAACCGGCCCGAGAACCTCGAGGTGACAGACGGTCTGCCGGACCACAAGGTACGGCACCGCACGCGGCCGGACCTTCGAAAGCCAGGGGAGTCAAACCCAGAGATCACATGCGGCTGCGGTTGCGGTCGAATACTGGCTCGCTTTGATAGCGAAGGGCGACCCAGAGGATTCCTGCCTGGTCACAGTGGGCGTGGTCGGAAACGGACTGGCCAGACACACGGTCGCCCCAGAGATACCAAGGGGAGGTTCAGCAAATGCATCGATGGATAGCTCAATTTGAATCATCGGCCGGAGTCATCTGCCCTGGCTTCGCCCGATTGCGATCGCTGGCCGAGTGCCCTATGCGGTGTTCTTACTGCTTCCTGCACAACTCTACGTTCGCCCGTTTCGGTTGGCCCAAAGCCATCACTGAGGACGAGCTCCCCGATCTGGAACGCGCGGTCGGGCGATGGATGGAGAAGGCCGAGTGCGAGTACTGCGATGGGGACGGCGTCGTGGCTCATGCGCCGGTTGATAGTAGCGTGCCCCGCTGCCCAAGATGCGACGGCACCGGCGGGGTCATCCTGAACGCCGGCGAACTGAGTGACTCCTTCGCGCCGGAGATCTGTGCCCAGGCCAGCTGGCGCCTGATCGAACTGTTCCGGCGCCAGGGCCGGCACAGACTGCTCCTTGTGACGAAGCGGTCACCCTGGGAATTGAGGGACGTCGAGCCTGCCCCCCAGGTGATCCTCTCGTTTTCCTTGGGGCAGGTTTCCCTGCCCTATGGCCCATGGCATGAGGACTTGGGGCACAGATGCCAGGAGAACGTGGATATCGCTCCAGCCTGGCCGCGCGGTGGCGTCCTGTCGGCGATTCAGCGAGGGTGGCGGGTTAGGGTGCGCCTCGACCCGATGATAACGGAGGGGCGGTGGGGGGAATGGCTGGCTCAGCTCTTGTCGGGCCGTCAGATAGAGCGGATCACCCTCGGCACCCTGCGCTTCACGACCGCCGGCTACCGGGCGGTTGCCAACGGTTCGCCCATACAGCGGGCCCTGGCGGCCTGTGTGCGGCGAGAAGCGGGCGCGGCGGGCACACATCCATACCGGCTGCCCTTCGAGCAACGTGTGGGGTTGTACCGGGCCGCCCTGGAGATGCTGGTGGGCGCGGCCCAGGACTTCGCGCTGTGCAAGGAGACCGAGCCGTGCTGGCAAACCGTCATGGGTCCGGTCCCCCAGGTACTGAGGTGCAACTGCACGTGAGCACGGTCGAGACAGAGGCCATAGATTGCCTGGCAGCCTGGACGAACCCGGCTGGGCCGACGGACGCGCCGGTGATCGTCGAGGGGGATGCGCTCGAGATGCTGGCGCTGTTGCCGGCCCACTGCATCGATCTGATCGCTACCAGTCCGCCCTACCCTCGGGCGCAGCGCAAACCCGAGGATCTGGGGCGCTATCGGCGGTTCGTGGATGAGGATGGTTCGGTGCTGCGGGGGGCCGCCGGCAGCCTCGAGCGCGAGCAGTACGCCGCGGATCACCCCAATGGCCTACTATCTCAGCGTGATCGGGCCCGCATGGCCAACCTGAACGCCTCGGCCGGTGCGCCCCATGTCAGGAAGAAGCTGCGCCGAGAGTTCCCCGGCCAATACACTGGAGCAGCTCGGCCGAAGAACCGCACGCAGTGGCTCCACGGCAAGCCCAACTTGAACGCCGAGACAGGTCTGCAGACGCAGATCCACCCGGACCATTGGTGGAGTTGGTTCCGGCCGATCGCCGAGCAGCTCCACCGCGTCCTCAAGCCGCGGCGCGCGCTGCTCCTGAACGTCGGCGGCGTGGTCTGCCCGACCTGGAACCACCACACTTACGACTGGGATCTACCCTCGCAGATGAGGAGCATCGGCTGGCAGTTCATTCGCCCGATCTACTGGCTGAAACCGAATGGGCCGCCCACCACGGCCGACGGCACCATGGCCAACGTGGTCGAACATGTCTTCTGGTTCTCGCACGGCGTGGCAGGGGACCGGGGACCGATCTGGTTCCCGTGGGAACTGCACCACACCAAGAGCGGCACGAAGACGAAGCGGCCCATGGTGCGCAATGTGTGGGAGATCCCGGTCGGCGCCACCAGGTGGCCGGAGGGTCAGGCACATTTCGCGTGCTTCCCGCTCGAACTGGCAGAGCGGATGGTAAGGGGATGGTCCACGGCTACCCCCGCCGCGGGGTCCCTGTTCCCGGGCCCCCCGGAGATCGTGCTCGACCCATTCCTGGGGAGTGGCACGACGGCGATCGCCGCCTGGCGGTTGGCTCGGCGGTGGATCGGGATCGAGCTCAACCCCGAGGGCGAGATCGAGTGCGCTCGCGCGCGCTTCCAGGTGGAGTTCGCGGGGAGCGCCTGATGCTGCGCGAGAGAGTGTGGAAACTGGGCGAGGAGGGGAGACAGATGAGCACAAACGGCAAGACCGCTCGGGACATCTGGACTGAGCAGCTCGAAATCGAGCGCAAACAACTTCGACTATACCACGTCATGCGGGAGGCCCTGACACCGCTGGAGGGCAAGGTGGTGACTCGGCGCTTCACGCCCGTGGTGCAGGCGCACTTCGACCAGGTTCTGCCCGGTGTTCACATCTGGTATCAGGCCGAGTACAGCGCCCTTGCCCTGGGGTTCAACCTGCACGAGGCGCCCGCAGACATGCGGCTGGATTACAACAACACGCCGCAGTTCAGGCTCTGCGACAAGACCCGCGGGCGGCGGCGGTTCACCTTGGCCCACTTCGACGAACAGAACGCGTGCTGGGGCAGGCAGGCGAGTGAACGCATTGCCCGGCGCGAGGCCCTGCTTGCTACCGATGAGCCGGAGAGAATCCAGGCCGAGGCCGAGGCGCTCAGCCAGGCATTTGACGCCTACGGGGAGCGAGTAAAGGCCCTGCCAGATACCTATGCACTCGACGGGTTGCACATGCTCAAGCGGGACCATAGCCGATAGCCCCGCAACGGAGTCCGGGACATGAGAACGATGAGCACGCGCTGTCCTATCTGCGGGCGCGGGTTCGCCGGGGGCGAGATCAGGATGGTCAAGACCGTCATCGTCAACCTGCCATTTGGGCTGGTCGGGATCTCATTCCATGAGTCGTGCTTCCTGCAACACAGAGAGAAAGCCAACGAGTTTGTGCGACAGGCCGTGGAGAAAGCGGTGGCCTTCATGGTCACCGGCCCCTCCCCTCCCCCACCGGTCATTCACTGAAGGGCAGGACCGATGAAAGTCATGGCGGTGGATCTAGGCGCCCCCGGGGGACTCGTGGTGCTGTGTGACGAGGGCGCGGGATCGCCGTGGGTGGTGTGTGCAGTCGAGCTCAGCCCCAATCTCACGGGGCTGGAGCTACAACGGCTGGTGCATCGGCTCGGTAAAGAACACCACGTGGACCTGGTCGCCACGGAGAAAGTGGGGCCGTGGGGACGGGTTAGGATTGCCATGGCACAGCGGGAAAAGCAGGGCCTGGTGAGAGCTGTGTGCGAGGCGCTCCAGGTGCCGCTCGTGGACTACCAGCCCCAGGCGGTCAAGAAAGCCGTCACCGGCAATGGCCGCGCCAGCAAGGAACAGGTCGGCCGATGCGTGCACCTGATGGTGAAGATCGCGAGTGAGAACGCGCATCTGCTCGATGCGTGCGCCCTGGGCATCATTGCCCTGAAGACTGAGCGGCATCATCGACTACTGGCCACGCAGCGGCGACCCAGAGTCGCCGACAAGGCACGCAGCACAGCCGGAAAAGGTGAGAGCAGATGAGGAGCCCACGTTGGTCCGCCAGTGACGTGTCGGTTCTCCGGCAACTCGCGGGACGAGTCCCTGCCGGAGAGATCGCCGCCAGGCTCGGTCGTACCGTAGGTTCAGTATACTGCCAGGCATCACGCCTGGCTGTCTCCCTGATGAACGTATATTTTGTGCGACCCGTCTGGAACAAGGGTCTGAAACGGGACCCGCGCCAGTGCATTCCACGCCCTGCATTGCGCGGCCGTGCTCCCTGGAACAAGGGCATGAAGTTCGGTCCGAGGCCTGATGCAAGAGGCAGAGATCCTGAGAAAGCCCGACAGCGCTCTCTGCGCTATGCTCGAAGCGAGAAAGGCAAGTTGCAGGCACGACGGACCAGGTTCAGCGGTAATTGGCAGGCGGCCATCGATCGAGCAGGTGGGTTGTGCGAGTTGTGCGGCGTCAAGGCCATCCGAATCCACCACAAAGATGGCCGTGGCGGGAACTCGCCAAAGGCAGAACGCAACGACGAGCTCGACAACCTGATAGCCCTTTGCGAATCCTGCCATAGGCGCATTCATCGGGCCATAGAGCGTGGCGCCGATCCATACATTGCGCTGGGGCGGGTCCGGCGCAGGCCACGGACACCGAAGCGCTCGTGATTGCAGGCGCGCGGTGTGGAATGGCTCTAATGGAGGCGGAAGATGCCCTGGCATGGCTTTGATGGCCTGCCCCCCTACTTCGGCGGCAAGCGGAGGCTATGCCCGCGCATCTTCAGGGAAATCGGTCGCTTGCGGCCCCGCGACAGGTGGCAGAGGCTGCGCCTGGTGGACCCCTTCCTGGGCGGCGGCAGCGTCAGCCTCTACGCCAAGGCCCAGGGGTTCGGAGTACTCTGCGGGGACGTGGCGCAGCGGAGCGTGATCGTCGGGAAAGCATTGATCGAGAATGATGGTGTGACGCTCAGCCAGGAGGATCTCCTGCGGCTGTTCGTGCCAGCCGACGGCAACCGGCACGTGATCGAGGAGCGGTACGTGCCGGACCACTTCGCCAGCACCTCGGCACGCTTCCTCGACAATGCGTTCGCAGCGGTGGAGCAGGTCGGGGACGAGATGAAGCGGGCATTGCTGTGCTTGGTGCTGATCGAGTACATCTACTGGCTGCGTCCCCACTCGAAGTTTTCCTCCCCGGGTGCCTTCAACCGTCCCTTTGCCGAGGAGCGGTGGGACGACATCAAGCCCATCTATACGCACGCGATCAGCGCGAACGCGAGTCACCCGCTGCCCGCGCTGGCCTCCCTGGCAAAGCGTATCAACCGGGCGGTGGGGCGAGGCGCGCAACCTTGCCAGACGATGAAGGGCGAAGCCCTGGAGACCATCCGGGCCGGCGAGGGGGCCGAAGTCCTGTACCTCGACCCGCCCTATGGCGGGACGCTGTCCTATGAGGAGGAGTATCGCATCATCGACGAGATCCTGGGGGAGCGCCACGAGCCGAGTGCGTTCTCTGACCGTGATGGCCTGGACCAGTTCGCCGGCCTGCTGGAGCACTGCACTGTCTATCCCCTGTGGGTGATCTCCTACGGCAACGCGGTGTCCGACCTGGACACGGTGCGACGAATGGTGGAGCAGTTCAGGCCGGCGCATGCCATCGAGATCGCCTACTCTCACCTGGCCGCGGTGGCGACCCGGGCGAAGCGGGAGGCCAACCGGGAGTTCATCATCTTGGCCGAGAAAGGCGTGAGCATGTGACCGAGCACCTGGAGCAGTTTATGGGCTACCTGATCGGCGTGAAATGCGCATCGCCCGCGACCGCAAAAGCCTACCGCAAGGACATCGAGCAACTGCTCGACGTCCTGCAGGCGCGCGGCGTGACCACGCTGCCCAACGTGACGGTGCAAGACCTCTTTGCCTTCCTCAGTGACATCCGCCGCGGTGGTAGCAAGGCCGTGACGATGGCCAGAAAGCTGTCGGCCGTGCGGTCATTCTGGCTTTACCTGGTGCGCACCGGGGTGGCTCCTACGGATGTGACCTCGCTGCTGGACGGCCCTCGGCTGGAGAAGCGGCTGCCGCGGGTCCTGACCGCGGACGAGATGACGAGAGTCCTGGCCGCGCCGGACCCGGATACCATCCTCGGCCTGCGCGACCGAGCCATACTGGAGACGCTCTATTCGACTGGGGTGCGAGTGAGCGAACTGGTCGCGCTCGAGCTGGGAGACCTTCCCCCCCAGGATATTCTCCGCATTCGGGGCAAGGGGCAGAAAGAGCGGCTGGTGGTGCTGGGAGAGTCTGCCAGGAAGGCCCTCGCGCTCTACTTGCAGTATGGGAGACCGTCGCTGCTGAACGGTCGCCCGACGGAGGCGGTCTTCCTCAACCGGCTCGGTCACCGCATCACGACTCGGAGCATCGGCCGTGCCGTGGGGAAGTTCACCCGGGAGGTGACCGGGACACCGTTGGGGCCCCATGTGCTGCGGCACACCTTCGCCACGCACCTGCTCGACGGCGGCGCCGACCTGCGGTGCGTGCAGGAGCTGCTCGGGCACTCGCAGCTCAGCACCACCCAGATCTACACGCACGTCAGCCGCGAGCACATCATGTGGATCTATCAGCGCACCCATCCGCGCGCCAACCTCCCGGGGCCGCGCCCGGGCCCAAGGGTGATCTCAGAGGGCGAGCCTGAGCGCCACGGGATATTGGCGCAATGTGGCGCACTGCGGGGGATGGTGAGTCCGCCGCGGCGGATCTGCTGGAGGGATGACTGATGCCGCGGGGGACGCCAGAAGAACGGGCGGCGATTGCGCGCCGGCAGGAGCGGGTCTGGCACCTCCACGTCGTGCGGAAACTGACCGAATACGAGATCTGCCGAACCATGAGCGTTTCGCGGCGCACCGTCACCCGGGACCTGGCGGCGATGCGAGCGCGAGGGCAGTCCGCGGTGGCTCGTTCGGCGGGTTCCGAGAAGGCGGTAGTGGACGCCGGTTTGCAGGCGGCCTCGGAGCTCGATGCTATCGTGCGACAGGCCTGGATGGACTGCATGGCCGCTCCCGAGGGTTCCCTGCGGCGGGTGGGCTATCTGAACGTCGTTCTCAAATCCATCGGGGAAAGACTGGCTATCATGCAGTCGCTGGGACTGATGACGAAGGTCCCGGAGGAGGTGTTGATTGGAGCACGCGACCCCAGCCAACTCACTGACGACCAACTCGCGGCCGCGGTGGCTTTCTTCCTCTCGCTGTCTAAGGATAGCGTCGGAGTTGCAGGCGAGGCTCGGCTTGCGCCTGGACCCCCGGCCCTGGATCGAGGCCAACCTGTCGATCCGGGACAAGCAGCGGCGGGTGATTCCGTTCCTCCTGAATGAGCCACAGGTCGACTATCACAGTCACGCGACACAGTGGGACGTGATCCTCAAGGCCCGGCAGATCGGGTTCACCACGCTCGTGTGCGGCCTGTATTTGGCCGATACCCTGCTCCGGCCCAACACCACCTCCGTGATCGTCGCCCATGACATCGACTCGGCTGAGAAAATCTTCCGCATCGTCCAGCTCTTCTGGGAGGCGCTGCCCGACCTCGAGCGGACGCGGGTGGGGTCCACCCGCTTCTCGAACCGCCGGGAGTTCCTCTGGCCGAAGATCAACAGCCAGTTCTATGTCGGCACCGCCGGGGCCCTGGCCTTTGGACGCGGTCAGACAATCAATAACCTGCACTGCTCCGAGTTTGCCTTCTGGCCGCGGCCCGCGGAGGCACTGGTTGCCCTCACCGAGGCGGTGCCTGCGAACGGGCGGATCGTCCTTGAAAGCACAGCTAATGGTGTGGGCAATTACTTCCACGACCTGTGGCGAGCGGCCATCGAAGGAGAGAACAGATTCACGCCGCACTGGTATCGGTGGTTTGACACCACCGACTACGCGGCGGCGCCGACCGCCGCCGAGGAAGCAGCCTGGGCTGCACAGATGGCCTCGGCCGGCACGGGTTCAATGGCGGCCGCGAATGGGACCCTGGGCCTCAGCGGCGACGAGGTGGATCTCATCCGTGGCCACGGCCTGTCCTTTGCGCAGATCAAGTGGCGGCGGGACAAGCTGCGCGACCTGGGTCACCGCTTCCGGGCCGAATACCCTGAGAACGAGGTGGACTGCTTCCTGGCGAGCAGCCGCGCATGTTTCGACTTGCAGGTGCTGCACCAGATAGCTGCACGCATCGCCGCGGAACCCCCGCCCGAGTCGGTGATGACACTCCGCAACACGAAAGGTGACCCCGTCTCTGTGGCGCCGGCTCGCTTGCTGGTGTGGAAGCGGCCGCAGCCCCAGACGCTATATGTGGTGGGGGCGGATATCGGCGAGGGGTTGCCAGGAGGCGATGCCTCCTGCGGCGTGGTGCTGGAGCATCGCTCTGGCGAGCAAGTGGCGGAACTGCATGGCCGCGTGTCGCCGGAGCGCTTCGGGCACCTGCTGGATGCCCTGGGCCGCTGGTACAACCGGGCGCTACTGGCCGTCGAGCGCAACAACCACGGGCACTCCACGCTGAACACCCTGCGGAACATGTGCCACTACCCGCGGCTCTACTACCACGTGCGCTATGACGCCCGGGCCGGCGCCCAGCCTATCCTGGGGTGGCCCACGGACCAGGCGACCAAGCCCATCCTGGTAGACGACCTGGCGGCGGCGATCGCCGAGGGCAATGCGCTCATTCACTCCCCGGGGCTGGTGGACGAGTGCATGACCTTCGTGGCCAAGCCCACCGGGCAGGAGGCCGAAGAAGGCGCCTATGATGATCGGGTGATGGCATTCGGGATTGCCTGGCAGGCGCGCAGGCGCGCTGTGGCCCGCGGCAGCACGCAGCGGCCGGAGGGCATGTGAGTGCCCGACGCTCCCCACTGGGCGGATCTGTGCGAGGCGCTGCAACGGGAATGCCGGACCCTCGGCGGCTTCGGGCGCATCTCGGTCGAGGTGGTGTTCCAGGGCGGCCTCCCCATCGAGATGCGCGTGCGGGAGCGGTTTGCGGCCTACCTGCTAGGGCGGCACCAACCGCCGCTGTCGGGCCGGCCGCCGATTGACGAGCCGGCGGCGCGGTGATAGACTGACGGTCGACTGCATATTCGCCGGCGTGAGAAGACGAGGCGAGCTGGGATCCGCGAAAGCGGAGACGGCTCGCCTTTGCCGTTGGAGGCAGCAATGGCCCTCGATTTCAGCACGTGCCCCCCCGCTGGACACCAGGACCGCGTGACCGGCTACGAGCGCTGCGAGAAGCTCTTCCTGGGCCGCCACAGGGAGTTGTGGAATCTGCAGCCGGGCAAGTATCAGCTCCGCCGCTACATCGTCGCCAACTTCGCCGGCTTGATCTCGCGCCTGTGCGCAGACTTCCTTTTCGGTGAGCACCCCGACTTCCTCGCGCCCGCAGGTGATGACGACGCGCAGGAGGCCCTGGACAATCTGGTCGCCCGAAATGGCCTGCATCTCATGTGCTATGAGTCCGCCTTGGCAAATAGTTTCCGCGGCGACGCGGTGCTCAAGGTGCGCCGGGGGAAACGCACTCCCCAATCGAAGGAGCCCGAGGCGATCATCGAAGAGATCCCGGCGAGCATCTATTTCCCGGAGCTCGACGAGGACAATGTGCGCCATGTCCTGCGGGCGACCCTGGCCTGGAGGAAACGCGACCCGACCAACCCCGCCATCACCTACCTCCGCTTGGAGGAACATGAGCCAGGCACCATCCGCCACCGCCTACTGCGGTACAGCAGTGGCCAGGCGACGGAGCAGGTGCCCCTCAACACGCTGGAGGCCTATAAGGATCTGCCCGAGGCGGAGGAGACGGGACTCGAATTCATCCCGCTGTTCCACGTCCCGAATTTCCGGTACGGCTCGCGCTTCTGGGGGATCAGCGACTACGATGGGCTGGAGTCGCTGTTCGAGGCCACCAACAACCGCCTGAGCCAGGTCGACCTGGTGCTGGACAAACACGTCGCGCCCAAAATCATTCTGCCCCCCGGTTTCCTGGACGAGGACGGGAAGGTGCACTTCGAGCAAATGGAGACGATCCAGATCGATCCGGGTTCCAGTCCGCCCAGCTATATGACCTGGGAGGGGCAACTGGCGGCGGCCTACCAGGAGATCGACCGGCTGCTCGAGCTGATGTTCATGCTCTCGGAGACGGCCCCCAGCGCCTTCGGGCTCGACAAGTTCGGCGTGGCCGAGTCTGGCCGGGCCCTGCGCCTGCGACTGTTGCGGACGCTGGCGAAAGTGAACCGCAAGCGGGTGTACTACGACGCCGGCTTGAAAGCGGCGCTGCTGACTGCCCAACTGCTGGATGTTACCCTGGGCTCAGGCAAGTACGAGGCGGCTGAGCCGACCATCCAATGGGCGGATGGACTGCCAGAGGACATGGTGGAGATGGTAGAGATCGAGAGCCAGCGCCTGGCTGCCGGCAACAGCTCGATGGAATCTTCGGTCCGTCGCCTCGATGGCCCCGACGCAGTTGAGGCAGAGATGGGCCGCATCGCCGAGGAGACCGGCCAGGCAGTGGCGCTGACCGGCGGCGCTGGCGGCACGCGGGGCGCCGCGCCGGCGGGCGGTCAGGAATGAGACTCGAACGGGTTGAGTCCATTGCGGAATGTGGGGAGTGGCCGCCGCCCGAGATGTCGGCCGAAGAATCCTGCTGGCTCATGGGGCAACCGGACTGGGTGCTGCAGGCCATAATCTATGGGGCGCACCATCCCTTGCCGTGGTGGTTCCACGTTGGTATCCGCTGCAATCGTTGGTGGCACCGGATCGCGTGGCGACTGAGGCGACCGTGGAGCGGTGGCCAATGAGCCGACTCTTCCACTCCCGGGTCTATGGCTCGATGAACAAACGGCGCCGGAGAGCACTCGGCCTTGGGCGCTACTCGCGGGAAGCCGTATGGGCCGGCATGGCGGCCGAAGAGGCGCGCCTAACCGCGTTGGCCCTTGCGGCTCGCAGGCGGGCCAGGCCCTGGTGGCGGCGCCTCGTAGATAGGGTCTGGCTGGCGCTTGTCTGGCTCTGGGTGCGACTATCCGGGGCAGGCCGCACGCACTCCCCATCTCGCGGCCTAAGCGCCTCACCCAGGGGCACGCGTGCGGCCAGACGCGGGCCCTAGGAGCGCGCCATGCCTCCACCCATCAGCCGGCGGCGCATCGCGGAGTTCCGCCAGGCTTTCGGGGGCGAGATCAACTCCTTGGCGGCGCTCTACCGGAACGCCGCCGCCAACATGCTCACAGTGCTCGGCGACGCCTCGGCCACTCTGTTCGCTCGCCAAAGGGCTGTCGCCCAACTCCGTCAGTACCAGACTATCCTCGGCACGTTGCACGACGAGGCGGCGGCCTGGATTCAGACCAACATCCCCCGCGCTTACCACATCGGCCTGGACTTTGCCGATGAAGGCATCGCCAACATCCGCAAGGCCGGCATCAACCTGGGCCGGCGGCAGCGGGAGGTGTTCTCGCAGGTGCATCGCGAGGCCGCCGCAGCCGTGGTCGAGGAGATGCTGCGCACCACCGACTATGCCTTCGCACAGATCGGCCGGCGGGTGGGCGACGTGTTTCGGCGGGTGGGCGTCGAGGAGGTGGCCAAGGGCATTGCCGAGGGGACGACCCGTTTGCAGGTGACGCGGGAGATCAAGGCGCGGCTGCTGGCTGAGGGCAAGCCATTCTTTGTCGACCGGGCAGGCCGGCAGTGGGATCTGGATCGCTACTCCGAAATCGTGGCCCGCACCACCACCCGCGAGGCCATGACCAAGGGGACGACCAACCGACTCCTGGAGCACGGGATACAACTGGAGCAAGTATCGGCCCACAACGCGGCCGACTTCTGCTGTGCGCCGGGCACGCGCGTTCTGACATCGCATGGCTGGCGGGTAATCGAGCGCGTTCAGCGCGGCGATCTGGTGATGACGCACCGCGGCCGTTGGCGGCCAGTGACAGCTACGATGCGACGGCCATACAAGGGGCCGCTGGTGAAGATTGCCGTGCTACAGGTTACTCCAGAGCATCCGATATTGACGGAACGAGGATGGGTGCAGGCAGGGGCACTAGACGGCCGGGATCAGATCATACTGCTCGAGCGCATTGAGCACCACGCGGGGAAGAGCGTCGGGGTCCTTACCCGATGCAATGCGGATGACCGCATAGCCCAAGGCGTGCAGCTTGGTATCTCGGATACGGTCTCTCTCTGCGCGAGCCTTACCGTTGTGCCAACCGCCGCCGTCAATCTCCATGATCAGGTTGATGGCCGGGAAGAAGAAGTCGGCGATATAACCCTCGATGGGATGCTGGAAGATGAACTCCACACCGGCCGCGCTCAAACTCTGCATCACCGCTTCCTCAGTGGCAGATGGTCTGCGGCGATAAGTGTGCGCCTTGCTCGCTGCATTCTGCGTGCGGCCGCGGTCCTCTTTCATGGGATTGGCCTGCATGCATTGCTCGCGAGACCGCTGACGACTGGCCTCATGCGCGGGGTGCATAGGGTCGGTGACCCCGCGCCGGCCATAGCCCCCGGTGGGCTTAGGTTGGATGCCGTAGCGGGGCAGCCAACAACGGGAGAGATGGGCATTGTAGGAGCGGCTACGACCAAGCTCCTGCGCGATATCCGCCAGGTTGGCACCCTCTGCCACGCGGCGGCGCAGAAAGTCGGCGAATCGTTCGCCCAGGTGCTTCGAGAATGCAGCTTCGGCAGCTCGTCGTCTGAGTTCGCCGTAGCACTTGGCAGAGCAGGCAGCGGTTCGGCCGGATCGCTTCACGAGGTACGGATACGACCTTGTGTCGGTGCCACAGACGGGGCATTTGGTTTCCATGAGGCCAGTATAGAGGAGTCTCGCAATTCATGCAATAGGTATTGCGGGCCGGTCTACAATCTCTCTGTGCAGGATGATGAGAGTTACATCGCTGGGGGCGTGGTCGTCCATAACTGCATCTACTACGAGAACGTCATCGTCAGCATCGGCCCGGAACCGCACCCGGTCTATCCGCCCATCTCGGCCATCAACGGCGGCACGCCATTCCATCCCAAGTGTGCCCACATAATGACTCCCTTCGTCGAGCGCCTGGCGACACCCGAGGAGCGGGCGGCGGGGAAGATTGCCCCCGATCTGCTGAACAAGTCTCCCGCCCAACTCCAGCGCCGCTTCCGCAAGGACTTCCCCGAGCGGGCCCGGGCGGAGGGGCAGCGCCTGCGAGGACAGGCGGTCCAGCAACGAGAGGCCCGGGCCGTTTCCCGGCCTGGCGCGCGAGGCGCGCCGCGGGAGAAACCGAAACTTCCCGATGTCCCATTCGCGGACGCGGCGCAGGCCGAGGCCTGGATGCACCAGCACTATCCCGACCTGGCCGTGGACTTCGGCGGCGTGCATCCGACCTACCTGACCCGGGTGGCAAGCCAGTGGAATGAGATGGCCTACCAGTACCCCGACGTGGCCCGGCACATCACCTACTTCGGGACGTGCGTCGATAAGCAAAAGTTGCCGCAGGCGCTCCTCCACACCGGTGCTGAGTTTCAGGGGGAATGGGCCCACGTCCGGCATGTAGCGGGGCGCGGCCCCTATGCCGCCGACCAGGCGATCATCGGCCTCAATCCCAAATGGTTCGGCGCGCCGGGCCCGTTCGAGGAGGCGCTCAAGTCGGGAGCGGCGGAGTCGAAGATGCTGTCAGGGCGGGTGCTTCCTGGCTGGCATCCTCCAGGGTGCGACACCGTCGAGCATGTCATCACGCACGAGTTCGGTCACCACGTCCATGACTGGTACCTTAATGCCCCCGAGTCGACCGAGGCCTGGACGGATGTGGTCGCGGCCAGCGGGTGGGGACTGGTGAGGGACAGTTTCAATCTGTGGTGGCGGGGGTGGGCCACCACCACGACCGCCACCCGCTCCGTGAGTGCCTATGCCTGCACCGCGCCCAGTGAGGCTTTCGCAGAGGCCTTCACCGCGCTCTACCACGCGTCGCCCAGGTGGAGCAATGAGTACGTGGACTCACTGCGGCAGTTCCTTGCCATCGCCGGCCCCAGTGTGCGAAGATATCCCCAGTCGCAGTATCGCTGGCTGGGCGACCTGCCGGCCACCGGCGATGCCAGGCGGCGGGCATGGATCCGCCTGGAGGCCACCGCGAAACGCGTAGGAGTGAAGATCTAACCATGACTGGACCGGCCCCACTCTGTCTCTACTGCGCGCGCTTCCGGTCGGCCCAAGCCGGCTTCATGTGCGAGGCCTTCCCCGGGGGCATCCCCGACGACATCATCCGGATGGCACATGATCATCGCCGGCCCTACCAGGGCGATGGCGACAAGCAGTTCGCGCTCGCGCCGGGGATCCAACTGCCGAGTTACCTGCGCCGACTGCGCCGGCCCGGATCGCCACTGCTCCCCAGGTTCGATGTGCCGTGACGCGGGGCCCCCTGTTGACAGGGCAGGCGGCCGTGCTATGATGTAGCCACAACCGAATACCTCCCGCCGGCGTGAGCAGACGAGGCGGGCTTTCTGGGACCGACGTGAAAACGAAGGCCCCCGAGAGCCCGCCTTTTTCCTTTGTGGGCGAGAGTCTGATGCCAGTTCGAGCAGTGAAAGGCGGATACCGCTGGGGCAGCCACGGCAAGGTCTACCCCACCAGGGAGCAGGCCGAGGCGCAGGGCCGCGCTGCTGTTGCCGCCGGATATCGAGAGCGGCGTGTGCCGGCCGGGCGGAAAGCGACCCGGCGATTCCGCGCTGGCCACCGGCCAGGGAGGTGAGTACCGATGGCGATCGAGATCGATAACGCGACCGTCTCCGACCGGACCTGGGGCGACGTGGACAAAGCAAGCCTGGCGAGTCGGCTGCTCGAGTCGGGACAGGAGGGCGCCATTCGGGAGGCCTTCGCCTATGTCCCCAACCTGGAGAACCGGAGCGAGTGGGGTGGCCCCCATCACGAGCTGCGAGGGGACACGCTCGTGATCAACCGCAACGGCGTGCATGCCCTCGGTGCGGTGTTGTCGGGCGCGAGAGGCGGAGTGAAGTGGCCGCGGGCCGCCCGAGTGGCGGCGCTGGCCCACGTCCGCAAGCATTACCGGGCGATGGAGGAAGCGGCGCCCGAGGGATTGTCGGCCGAGTAGGAGGCTCGTATGCGCATCAACAACCGCCGCGTGTCCGACTTGGCCTGGGACGATGACGCCCGGGTCGGCCTCGAGCAGGCTTTGGCTGGGGCAGAACGCGCGACGCTCGAGGAGGCCTACTGTTACGTCTCGCAGGATGGCTCCCAGCGGGTGGGGCCGCACCACGAGGTCATGGATGACGTGATGGTGCTGAACCGAGACGCGGTCTACGGGTGTGCTGCCCGGATGCGGGCGAGCACAGACACCGCGTTCTCAGAAGGGTGGCCACTCCCCTTCGAAGAGAGCCGTCTGGCCCGCAGTGATCGGGTGAAAGCACTGCAGCACCTGGGCCGGCACATGCGCGACATGGACAAGGTTCCGATCTATACAGGGCAATGATGCGGCGCAGGCCGCTTGAGATTCGCCAGCCCGCCAGCGAGGTGGTGGGCAATCGCCGCGAGGCGCTAAACGGGGAGGAGACCGATGGCAGATACTAACCAGGGGAACGTGGGCGACGGCCAGAGCCAGACTGGCGGCGGAGATGCCGGTCAGTCGGGCCAGGGCGCACAGCAATCTGGGCAGACCGCTGGGCAGCAGGGCGGACAGGGCGACGCACAGTCTCAATCGCAAACGCCGACGACACAGGCGCGGGGTGTCACCCTCAAGCTCACCCAGGAGCAGATGGACCGGCTGATCAAGGACGGGACTTTCGAACTGTCGGACGACGTGTTCACGGGCGCGGTCAAGGAGCGCATGGGGCAACTGGCCGGGCGGGCGCGGACCGCCGAAAAGCGCCTTGCGGAGATCGCCGGCGCCCAGGAGGAGTCCGAGCGCAAGGCGTTGGTGGAGCAGGAGCGCTTCAAGGAGCTCTACGAGAAGGAGTCCACGGCGCGCCAGGCCATAGAGGCCGCCCGCAAAGAGGACCTGATTCGCTCCCGCTTCCTGCTCGCCGCCGTCCAAGCGGGAGTGGTGGATCCCGACGTCGCCTTTGTCGTCGCCAGATCCCTGCCCGGGTTCGCCGCGGTGCAGGTGGGCGAGGACGGCAAGGTCACCGGCATCGACGAGATCGTGACATCCCTGGTTACGGAGAAGCCATATCTGGTCTCCACGCAGGAGGGCAGGAGACAGAGTGTGGGAGCGGCGAGCAATCCCAATCAACAGGAGCTGCCGCCCCCGAAAACCCTCGCCGAGGCCGGTGACCGGCTGGAGCAGACGCTGCGAACTGGCGGGCTCTGACCGGCGGGCCCCGGGGAGCAAGGAGGCTAACAGAACATGCCAGCAACGTTAAGCACCCTGGCAGAGCTGATCGTTCGGCTCTACGCAGGGCCTTGGGTAGACGCCCTGCACAAGGAGACCTTCCTCCTGGTGCGGTTGGGTGAGAGGGGCAATGTGAAGACCGGCCGGGGCAGCGGCATCCGCTGGCCGGTCCGGTACGCCGGCAACAACTCGGCCGGTTCATACCACGAGGGTGAGGCAGCCGGGGGCGCGGGGGAGCAAGCCGCGAAGGAGGCCTTCCTGGCCTGGCGGAGCAACCGAGTGGAAATCTCCGTCGGCGGCCAGTCGTTCGCGGTCGGCGCGGGTGGCGGTATGGTGGTTGACCCGCTGCGGTTTGAACTTGACAACGGGTTGCTCGACATGCGCAGCAACATCAACACCCAGATCATGAGCGATGGCACCGGCAACGGCGGCGACGACATCACCGGCTTGGCCGCGGCCATCGCGGACACCGGCGTCTATGCCGGACTCGACCGGGACGTCGACACCTGGTGGAAGGCATATGTAAACGCCAACGGGGGCGACCCGCGGAACTTGACGGAAGTGCTCATGCGCGACGTCAAGAAAACCATCCTGGAGACCCGGGGCGGTCGCATCTCGGCCATCTACACCGGCTCCGACCAGTGGTACCACTACGGCGATCTGCTACGCCCGGAGCGCCGGCAGCAGGCCCAGACACTCACAGGCGGCTATCAAGCCCTCGACTTCGAGGGCATCCCCCTGATCTTGGTGCCCGGTTATACGGCCGGGCGGATGGACTTTGTGGACGAGGCACTGCTGGAGTATCACATGCTCCCAGTGACCAGCCAGAACGCTGAGATCGCGGGACTGCGCAACGTCGTCGCGGTGCCTGCTCTGCCGGGGTTCGGCATCCTCGTGTTGGGTGCTACCAAAGATGCGGCGGATTTCTGGGTGATTCACTACTCCCAGTTAGTCTGCCGCAACCCCTATCGAATGGGGTCGCTCCAGGACTTGGCCTAGTCTGAGCACGGAAGGAGAACTACCACTATGGCTATCAGTGATGCTCAGAAAGCAGCCGTGACAGGGATGTGCCCGGGCGCCAAGCGCGTGGACCTGGAGCAACTCATCCAGGACGCCGAGGCCGGCGGGTTGACCCCCGGCACCGGCATCGACATTGCCAATGGGGTGATCTCCATCGCGGACGGCGGTGTGGACACCGACCAGTTGGCGGATGATGCCGTCACTGGCGATCAACTCGCCGATGACGCGGTCGATACCGCGCACCTCGCGGACAACGCGGTGGAGACGGCGGCGATTGCAGACGGGGCGGTCGATACCGACCAACTCGCGGATGGCGCGGTCACGGCCGATAAGCTGGACTCTGGGATCGCGCTCATCACCAATCCGCTGGCAGGTCCGGCGGCGGGCGAGACCTTGCTCCGCAAGCAGATCACCCTCGCCGCCGCGAACCCGACCAGCGTGGCGATCGCCGGCGCAGACGACGCGGCGACACTGTTGGGCTCTGAGGACGGGCCCTTCAACTTGACGGTCGGCAACACGTTCATCATCAACCCCAACGCGGTGGGCAACCAGACGTGGACCGTGGTCGGCACGGCCGGCACCTCGACTGGTACCACCGGGTGCGATGAGGACATGTCGGCCGAGCCCGAGAACAAGCTCAAGGTCGCGGTGGACGGTGGCGCCGCCACTCAGTTCACCTTCGACTGGACGGCCGGCGGCGGCTGCAACACCGGGGCCAAGGTCGCGGCCCAGATGCAGACCGTCATCCAGGCCGGTGGTGGAGATTATGCGGCGGTCACCGTCGCATTCTCTACCGACCACTATGTGATCACGTCCGGCAACAAGGGGACGGCCAGTGCCGTCATCGTGACGCCGGCAGCGGATCACGACTGCTCTGCTCGCCTCAAGCTCGGAACCGTGAACGGCGGCACCGAAGCAGCGGGCACCGGCGACGCGCCCATCCTGGCCCGGGCAGCCGCGTCAGTGGTGGCAGCGAAGATCGCTGCCCTACACGCCTCCTTGGCGGCAACGGCGGCCGAGGGACTCAAGGTGCGGCTGAATGCGACCGGCACCGGGGGAGCGAGCTCGCTCGTGGTCGGCAACGGGACCGAGAACACCGAGCTCGGCTTCACGAACACCCAGGCTGACTATGGGAATGTCGGCATGGGTGCCGGGCATGCCATGGCGAACGCCACCTACACGGTGGTGCTGACCCCTGTCACCAACACCCCGGCGAACGTGGACGTGATCAGCATCTACAACAAGGCGACCACCGGGTTCGATGTCTACGCCGAAACGCCGGTGGCCATCCCTGTCGAGGTGCTGGTAATCGGCGTCCTGGCGACATAAGCGATGCGGGGGCCGGCGCACCGTCTCACCTCCGGAAGCGACCGGCCCCCACCCCACTCGGAAGGAGACGATAGCGATGCGTACCTCACAGAGACCGGGGGACGGGGATAAGTCCAACCCGAAACCCGGCGAGCCGGGCCCAGACAGCGCGGCGAAACCCGGCGGCACAATTGAGAAACCGCCACGGGCAGAGCCGATGGCGGCAGAGGCACCCAAGGTGCTCGAGACCATTGCCGCAGAGACCGGGTCGGGCCGAACATTGGGGCCGATTGGCCGGCTGATGGCGCTGCCGGAGCCGGAGCGCACACGCCGTCTGGAGCACGCGGTGCAGGCGGGCCTGACGGTCATGCTCCGCTGCCGCGGCCGCAAGGACTTGCGGGTCAAGCACGGGGCCCACGTCCTAGTGGTCCCGGTCACCCCGAAGCCATTCACCGCCGGCCATGCCATCCACATCTTGTGGTACGCCGCCGATCAGGTGGAGGAAGTCGAGGAGTAGCGGTCATGGCGCGGTCATGTATATGCGGGTGCGGGATGCCCGTCGCTGGGGCAACGCGGCGTTATGTTCAGGGTCACCAGTCGAGGGGAAGGACGCCCTGGAACAAGGGCAAGGCGTGGCCAGCAGACGTTCGAGCGAAGATGTCCGCAGCCCACATGGGGAAACCACCTGCCAACAAGGGGGCGAATCCCGGCCGATTCGAGAGTCGTCTGTGTGCCTGCGGTTGCGGGCAGCAAGTCACTGGATGGTCATATCATCGTGGGGCGCCCAAGCGGTTCCTTAGCGGCCATAACAGTCGTCTGCCCGAGGCATGCAAGCCCCCATTGCTGCGGGGTGCTGACCACCCCAACTTTCGCAACGGCCTGACCGTACGCAGGCGCGACGGCAGGGTGTTGGTTGCCCTGGCAGACGGCAGGCGCATTCCGCGTTCTCATCTGGTTGCCGAACGTTTGCTCCTTGGGCGGAAGGTGCGCGAGGACGAGGTAGTGCATCACAGGGACGGCAACCCGGCCAATGATGCGACTGACAATCTGGTCGTGCTGACGAGAGCAGAACACGTTCGATTGCACGACCCACATGGGTGGGCAAGCAATGCCGCTTGATGCGACTCCGGGATCTGAGTCTGCGAACTCTTATGTCACGCTCGCTGAGGCGGCCGCCTACTTCGGCGAGCGCCTCCACGCCAGCGCCTGGAGCTCCGCCACCGATGCCGACAAGGACAAGGCACTCCTTACGGCTTGCCACCATATCCAGGCTTGCCGGATCCGGGTCCACCGGCGCCCCTATGGCTACGCCGGCAACCTGCCGGACGCCACGGGTGATCCGCTGGCTCCGTCCAATCCCGATCAAGCACTGTCCTTTCCGCGCCAGCGCGACCGGGACGGCGACGGACTTTACGCTATACCGCAACCCGTCAAAACCGCGCAGTGCGAAGAGGCATTGGCCCTGCTGGCAGGCGGCGCGGAACAGGAGCGCCGCCGGGCTTTGCAGGCCGCGGGGGTCACCTCCTTTTCGGTCGATGGCCTGAGCGAGTCCTATGGCCCAGCAAGCACGGGGCATCCGCTGCACAGCGCGGAGGCGCGGGCACTACTCGCGGCCTATATCGACAAGGGCGGCGTGCTTGCTACCACAGATCAACCTGCCGGCGAGTGGACCCCGGGGAGCACGCCGTGATCGAATCCTACCTGGCCCAGGATATCTGGCGGCAGCCGAAGACGGGCGTGGATGAGAATGGCCAGCTCACCTTCGGTGCGCCGGTCCAGAGCAGGGGCCGGTGGCTGGAAAAGAACCGCCTGGTGCGCAACGCCCAGGGCGAGCAGGTAACTTCCGACGTCTCGGTTACCCTGGGACCGGACGAACCTGTGGCAGTAGGGGATCGGCTGTCTCTTGATGAGGTCACCTATGTGGACGTGATCGCCGTGTCGGTCTCCCGGGGCCTGGTCGGCGAGGCCATTCAGAAGCGAGCCTATCTGCAGTCCCAAGGAGTACAGGGATGAACTGGCAACTCACACTGACGAAGGGCCTGGTGGTCGGCGCGCTCGCTGCCATCGGGGTATGGATCGGCGACGCCAAGGGGCTTGAGGTCGCGGGCAATGTTCCGCCCTGGGCCGCCGGTATCGCCGTGCTGATCCTGGAGGCCGTGCGCGACACCGTGAAGTCGCGCTTCGGCAGTTTCACGCCTGCGAAGTAAGGGGGCAACCGTGCCGGGTCTGAGCCGCATCAGCAGGGGCAAATATGGGATCGAGCTCCGCGGCATCGCAGAACTCACCCGGCAACTCGCCCGGGACGGCGAGGTGTGGAAGCGCGTTCAACAGGCCGCGGTGCGTGGTATGACCGAGAACACGGAGGATCTGCTGGGTCGCGCCATGCGGGATGCTCCGGTCGATGAGGGGACGTTGCGTGCCAGCGGCTCAGCCGCGGTCTACGCGAATGGGAAACGAGTATCCAGTGCTGGGTCGGTAGTAATGCTGGCCATGGGCTCTCCAGAGGATCACACCAACCTGGTCGTCGGACAGCGCAAGGTGTTCGAGGGCGGCCTGGGCGACGCGGTGGTGGGCGAGGTCGGCTTCAACACCCCGTATGCACTGGTCCAGCACGAGCGCCTGGACTTCAACCATCCCAAGGGCGGGAAGGCCAAGTACCTGCAGGAGAACCTGCAAGATCAGGCCGGCCGGTACCAGGGCAACCTGGCAGACCATCTCCGGGGAGCGCTCAAGTGAGCCTACTCATTGACCAGTTGGCGGCTTACCTGGCATCTCGGGGCGAGGGAACGGTGGGAAAGGATATCTTCAAGCACCACCGGCCCGCCGCCCCGGTCGCCTGTGTGAGCCTGCACGCTACCGGCGGCTATCCGGCAGATGGTTACACCGCGCGGGAGCACCCGACGATCATGCTATTCGCCCGGGCTGCCACCCCAGATGGCGCGGTGCGAAAGGCATACAGCCTCTATGGCAAGCTCCACCGCCAGCAGAACCTCGATCTGGGCGGCCTGTGGGCCCTCACCATCGACGCCGTCAACAGCCCCGCCTATGTGGGCACCGAGCCGGCAGGCGGCACCACCGGGCATCTCGGTTCGTTCAACATCGCCCTCGACCTGAGACAGGCATCGTCTTAGGCGAGGCAGTTTGGAGGAGGCAACATGGCAACGACCATCTCGGATGTATCCCCGTCGTATGGCAAGGCGGCCGACGCCGCCACCATCATCGGGACCGGCTTTGTGGACACCCCAACGCTGAGTGTGATCCTCGTGCGGCTACACGGGGACACGCCCTGGACGGTGGTCGACCCAGCCCGGGTCGCCTATGTCTCGGCGACGGAACTGACCCTGACCCTCCATGCCACCGAGTTTGACGGCGGCGGCATGTGGGACGTCGGCGTCGCAGACAACGGCGAGACCGCGCCGGATGCGTTCCTGCCCCAGGCCCTGTTCTTCTACATCGCCGGCGTCTATGACCCCGATGCCGTGATCAAGGGCGCGTCGGAGGCCCTCTACATCGGCGGGCGCTTCGTTGGCCATTGCCACGGCGCGTTCGAGCTCGAACACGGGGTCGACACGTCGGACATCGAGGTGAACGAGAGCCTGATCCCGGTGCGCACCATCAAGGCCGGAGAGACCTTCTCACTCACCGTGCCCCTGGCTGAAGTCAGCCTCGAAAACCTCCGGGATGTGTGGGGGATCTCCGCGCAGATCGAGGACCTCGGCGCCGGGCGGCGCCGACTGACCTTCGGAGGGGACACCGATCTCCTCGAAGTGTCGGTGATGGTGATCCTGCCTGCAGGCAGCGGGAAGAAGTGGGCGGCCACGTTCTATCGCTGTGCGGTGGTGGCGCCCGGGACGCTCTCCTGGAACCGCGACGACCAGGTCGATCTGCCCCTGGCGATCACCGTCCTGGCCGACACCAGTCGGGCGGTCGGCGACCAGGTGGGACGATTCGAGGAATACGCCGCCTAGCGGCGGGTCCCTGACAGCAGAAGCAACTTCGGGGGCGGCCTTGCCAGTAACCGATACCACGCGGTGAGAGCCGGCCGCCCCCGTTCACAGATGGGAGGCACTATGCCGAAAACGAGTCAGCAGCCGCAACCCCGACCGCCGACCCCGGACGAGGTCATCATGCCGCAGGAGCGCCGCTTCCTGGTGGGCGATCGCGAGATCATCCTGCGCCCCCTGGTGATCGGGGACTACAAGCGGATCGCTGCGGACCTGGGCGCGATAGCACAACGGGTGGTTTTGGAACACCCCGAGATCGATCTGGCTAAGCCGGATCAGCACCTCGAGGCGATCTTCCCCATTCTGGCCGAGGCGGTAGGGCGCGTGTTCGAGCGGCTCTTCGGCATCGAGGAGTCATACCTTGACGAGCACTTGACCCTGGCCCAGGCGGCAGAGATCATCGCCGCGGCGCTGGAGATCAACCAACTGCCGGAGATCCGAAATTTCGTGGGGCGCGCCCTCGAGCTCGCGCAGACGACGGCGAGTCTGTAGATCTGGGCTGGGCGGGCGCGTTCGACCTGGTGCAGAGCGAGTACAGCTGGACCACGAAGTATATCGTGTGGGAGGTCACGCCGGGGCAGGTCCTGGTGTGGGCGGATCGCATCCGCCGGCGGCAGGCGCTGCATATGGCGGAGCAACTGGAGTTGATGTACCTGGCGGCCGCCGCAGCACAAGGCGGGAAGCAGGCTTTCCGGGCCCTGCGTTCGACGGTGAAGAGACTGCGGATAGAGGCGGGCGTGGAGCGGCCGCCTGACCCAGAGGACATGATCCGGACCCTCGGACTGACCGACCGGAGACGAGAGGCGAGAGTATGACCGTTGGGGCTGTCACCGCACAACTGCGACTCGACATGACCAACTTCCGGGAGGGGTTGGCGAAAGCCAACTCGCTCCTGGAGCAATACGGCAGCGCCAGCATGAAGGTCGGCGCGATGCTGGCCGGCTTCGGCACAGTGGTGGCCGGTGCTATGACGCTGGCCCTGAAGGCCGCGGCGGAGTTCGAGGGCGAGATGCGCAACGTGAACTCCATCCTGAAGGAGAGCGAGCCGAACTTCCGCGCCCTTTCGGAATCGGTGCTGGCGCTGGCGGGCAAGGTGGGGCAGGCTCCCGCAGTGTTGGCCCGGGGTCTCTACGACATCGCCTCCTCCGGCTTCGACGGCGCGGAGGGCCTGAAGATACTGGAGGCCGCTGCGGTCGCCGCCACTGCAGGCATCACTGACACCGCCACCGCCAGCCGGGCGGTCACCGCTGTCATCAACGCCTACGGCATGACCGCCGACGACGTGGGCCGGGTCTCGGACGTGCTCTTCAAGACTGTCGAGCGCGGCGTGATCACCTTCGGCGAACTGGCCCAGCAGATAGGCGACGTGGTCTCGACCGCGGCACAGGCCAGTGTGCCCATTGAGCAAGTGGGCGCGGCTATCGCCACCATGACTCGGGCCGGCGTGCAGCCGGCCGAAGCGGTCACCTCGCTCAACCAGCTGCTGCTGGCATATATTCGCCCCGCCGCGGAGGCAACCCAACTCTCGAAAGACCTCGGCATCGAATTCACGGCCACGCACCTGGCCGCGGTGGGCCTGACGGGCGTGATCCAGGAGTTGGCCGACCGCCTGAAGACGGGGAAGATCGACCTGGAAGCCTTGACCGCCGCCGGAGCCACCGATGCCCAGATGATGGCCATAGTGGCCAAGACCGCGGGCACCTCCATCGAGGCCCTGGGCGGCTTATTCCCCAACGTGCGAGCCCTACGTGGCGCGCTGGTGCTGGTTGCGAACGCGGGCCAGAACTTCAGCGAAGACATGAAGGAGATGGCAAAGGCGGTCGGGGCGACGGCATCCGCCTTCGCCGAGCAGAGCAAATCCTTCCGCGTGGTCTGGACAAAAACCTGGGCAACGATGCAGGCATTTGCTGTGGAGTTGGGCACGACCTTCCTGCCGGCGCTCAAGGCGGTTGCTTACGTGCTGAAGGACATCGTGCTCCTGGCCATGGGGATGCCCGGGTGGCTGCGCACCATCATCGTGGTGGTGGCGCTGCTGGCGGGCGGCGTGGCCACTCTCACCGCCGCCTTCATTGCCTGGCGGCTGGCCATG
>Ga0315274_10001501_pt1 | contig 35805 bp, 20 predicted proteins | sample YL17G02_20_MG_FD_203700 | JGI IMG/M metagenome (GOLD analysis project Ga0315274, IMG submission 203700) | Sediment microbial communities from Yellowstone Lake, YNP, Wyoming, USA - YL17G02_20 | ecosystem: Environmental > Aquatic > Freshwater > Lake > Sediment | place: USA: Wyoming | collected...
CGACAGCCGCACCTCCATCGGCGACTTCGCCGACGTGCGGATCAAGGTCAACCGGTCGGAACTCGTGCGCCGCTGCGGCGCGGCCGAGGACGAGGCGGACTTCGAGGACCTCGCCCTCCGGTGGTCGGTGGAGATCGGCCGCGACGTGTTCGTGACGCTCGCTGCGGACGGCATCCTGGCGGCGTCCGGGAGGAGGACCGTGCACGTCCCCGGCATCCCGGCCGAGCCGCCCATCGACATCGTCGGCGCGGGCGACTCGGTCCTCGCGAGCATCGCCATGACCCTCGGCGCGGGGGCCACCGCCTTCGAGGCCGCCGAACTCGGGAACCTGGCCGGCGCGGTCACCGTCAAGAAGATCGGGACCACGGGCATCGCGACCGTGGCGGAACTGGAAGCGTTCCTCGCCCGGACGGGCGCAGGCTGACAGGTCGGGCCGACGAGGGGTTATTCGGATAGGCTCTTACGGTCCGCGTCCCGCTGGCGCGGGGGGCAGGCCGATCGCCAGGGTCATCGGCTCCTCGGCGGTGTAGCGGATCGACTTGACGCCGGCGGGCTGGAGGAAGTACTGGCCGCGCCGGATCGGCCGCTCGCCGCCGTCCCACGCGATGGCGCCCCGCCCGGCGGTGACGACGACCAGTCCGAACGCGCGCGGCAGGGCGACGCGCAGGGTCCCGCGGATCTCGGCCCGCCACAGGGCGAACGCGGGCGTCAGGTGCGGCCCGATGATCTCGGCCACCAGGCCGCCCGGCTCCTTCGCGACGATGCTCTCCCGCGGCGCGACCCGCGCCCGCAGGTCCGCCTCCGTCATGCCCGTGTAGTCGAACACGTCGAGCCCCTGGTCGGGCGGGAGGCCGCCCCACATGGCGGCGTCCGAGAGGCGCGTGTCGGCGCAGTACCGCTCGGGCTGGACGACCCAGTCGCTCGGCTCCTGGACCTCGATCATGAAGACGCCGGGCCCGATGGCGTGCGGCAGCCGTGCGGGTACGAAGTAGGTCTCGCCCGGCCGCGCGGGCAACTTGTGCAGCATCGCCTCCATGGCGGCGACGTCCTGCTTCGCGACGGCGGCGGCGAAGGCCGCGCGCGTCACGCCCGGCCGGAAGCCCATCAGCAGGTACGGCGCCTGGCCGCCGACCGGGCGCGTGTCGACGATGTGCCAGCACTCGGTCTTGCCGAACGGGCTCCCGTAGAGGCGGCGGGCCGTGGCCGCGTCGGGGTGGCACTGGATCGGCAGCCGCACCGCCGAGTCGAGGTACTTGCACAAGAGGGCCATGTTCCGGCCGAAGCGGCCGACGTGGTCCGGGCCGAAGAGGGCCTCGGCACGGGCCCCGACGAGTTCCGCCAGGAGCGGCCCGGCCGACCCGTCGGCCGGGAGCGTCCGCGCCAGGCCCTCGTCGGGCCCCTGCGAGTTCTCGGCGTTGAGGGCCCGGACGGTCGAAGCGAGCCAGTCCTCGGGCATGTGGCCGTCGGCCTCGGCCGGCGCCCCGACGAAGCGGTCCAGCAGGGCCCCGCCCGTGTAGCACCGCCACACGCGGTTCGGGGCGAAGAAGATGGGCTGATCGAATGGCATGATCGGCGCCTCGCTAGTGCCGTTTCCAGGAAGGCACTGGGACTTCCATACGCCGGGTGCCACTGGCTGCTTGCAGCCAGTGCCGCCCCACCGAAAGTGGTACTGCCTTTCCGGAACCGGCACTACTCCTTGAAGACGACCTCGATGCTATCGCCCGGGCAGGCGCCGATGCGGCTCTCGAGCCAGTCCAGTTGCGGCGCCCCCGCGTGCTCCACCAGGAAGTCCACGCGGTCGGCCTCGACCGTGCGCGCGGCCGGGGCGTACTGGGGAGGGTCGGCCTTGTACTGGGCGGCGTATTCGGCGAAGCGCTTGCCCCAGTGCTTGATCCGCTCGTCCTCGGTCCAGAGGCCCGTGGCGGCGGAGATGTCGGCGTGGGGGTCGGCGGCGTCGGCGTAGCCCCAGTTGAGCCAGCCGGCGCACGAGCCCGACGAGACGGCCATCAGGGCGTCACCCCACAGCGTCTGGTGCTCCTCGGGCAGGGCCGCCTTGTCGCCCGGCGGGGCCTTGCCGCCCTTCCACCCGAACTCCTCGAGGACCAGGGGCTTGCCCGGCCGCCGCGTCGCCCGGAGGACCACGTCCAGGTAGGCCCGCTGGAGGGCGAGTTCCTTCTCCAGGTTGCCCGTGCGGAGCATCGGGTAGAAGTGGGCCGACAGGTAATCCAGGTGCGGCTCGATCCGGGCCGGGGTGAAGCACGACAGGCCCATGCCGCGCGGCAGCAGGATCGGGATGCCCCACTGGATGAGGCCGACGCTGACCATCTGCTTGGCCCCCGCGGCGCGGATGGCCTTGGCCTGGACGGCGACCCAGTCGGCCGCCAGCCCCTCCTGGAACCGGAGGTACTCGGCCCAGACCTTGCGGTCCGTGCCCTTCGGGTCGGGCTGGGGAAGGTCATCGCCCACGTCGGCGCCGAGTGCGTCCTTGGCGTGCCTGCGCCAGCGCTCCAGGCGCACGTCGCTCCGCTTGGGCCAGCCGACCATGGGCTCGTTGTAGAGGTCCCAGGTCATGACCGCCGGCTCGGCGCCCCAGCGCTCGACGATCTTCTGCCACAGGCGGACGGTGAAGTCGATCTGGCGCGGGTCGGCGTAGGCGTCGCCGCGGCGGTGGGCCGGCTGGCCGTGCCAGGTGTTGGGGCCGCTGAAGATGATGCGGACGCCGGCGCGGGCGGCCACCTGGACTATGTCGGCGACCTTGTCGAAGCCCTCGGCGCTGAACTCTTCCGGCGCGGGGTTGAGGATGCCTTGGTCGAGGAAAACGCGGATGCAGTTGAGGTCCGCCTCGGCCATCTGCCCCAGGTGCCGCGCGACGCGGTCGTGGTCGTAGCGCGCCCAGATCTTCGGGGCCCAGCCCGTCTTGGGGTCGAAGTAGTTGGCGCCGAAGGGGACGAACGGCTTGCCGCCGGCGCCCTCGACGAAGCCGCCGCCGCCCGGCGCGACCTGGATGAAGGGGGCCACCCTGTCTTCTCCTTGCGTTCCTGGCCGCGTACGTGTTTGGCGTGCTTGGCAACTCCCCATCGACGGGTGCCACTGGCGGCTTGTCCGCCAGTGCCGCCCGGAACCGCACTGGCTGCAAGCAGCCAGTGGCACCCCCGTTACGCGCACGCCAAGCACACACGTGGCCGCGCGCCATTAGACAACGCCGGCGCGCCCGGCACAAGGATTACTCTTTCTGCGAGGCGCGGGTCTGCTACACTGGTTCGGCGCACAGGGGTGCTTGGCGCCCCATCGGAGGAGACGACGTGGAACACAACCATCCGCTTCGCCGCGCCACGTGGGTGTGGCCGATGGACTTCTACCTGATGCACAACACGTACGCCCAGTTCCGGCGCGACTTCCGGCTGGCGCGCGTCCCCCCGAAGGCGCCCTTCTACGTCACGGCCGACCAGTGTTACCGGATGTACGTGAACGGCCGGTACGTGGGCCGCGGCCCGGCGCGGGGCTTCCAGTTCTCGTGGCCGTTCGACGAGTACGACCTGGCGCCGTACCTCGTGCGCGGGCACAACTGGATCAGCATCGAGGCGTACAACTCGGCCATCAGCACCTTCCAGTACCTGCACCAGGGCGCGGCCGGGATGCTCTGCGCGGGCCTGTGGGGCAAGACCCGCATCCTGAGCGGCCCGGAGTGGCAGATGCGCGCCGGCCCCGCCCACCGGCGCGACACCGCGCGGCTGAGCATGCAGATCAACTTCCAGGAGCACGTCGATGCGCGGCTGGACGACCAGTCGTGGATCCGGTCGGCCCGCGCGCCCGCCGGCTGGCCGGAACTCAAGCGCACCATGCCCTTCGGCGTCATGCCCTGGCACGACCTGGAGGCGCGCGGCATCCCGAACCTCGGCAGCGAGGTCCTCGTCTACCAGCGGACGTGCGCGGCGGCGACGGGACGCTGCGGCGAAGGCTACGGCGACTGGCACAACCCGACGCAAGGGATGTACTACACCGAGCGCGAGCGGCTCCGGTGGCGGCCCGCGCCGGCGGGGCGCGCGACGAAGCGGGGCCTCGTCGTCACGCTTCCGGTGGCCGGCGTGGGGCGGCTGGCGGCCGTCAGCGTGGACCTCGGGCAACTCGCCTTCGGGACGCTCCTCGTCGAGGTCGACGGCGCCGCCGGCGGCGAGATCGTCGACTTCTTCCACGCGGAAGGCCTCGAGGCCGACGGATCGCCCATCATGGCCGACAAGTGGTCCGCCTGCGGCGCCTCGATGACCGCACGCCTCACGCTCCGCAAGGGCCGCACGCAGTACGAGTTCTTCCAGCCGATCGGGCACCGGTACCTGGTGGCGATCGCCCGGGACGCGCGGCGGCCCCTGCGCCTGCGCCTCGCCTACCGCGAGACGGTCTACCCGATGGCGATCCGGGGGCGGTTCGAAAGCGACGACGCGACCCTCAGCGACATCTACCGCATCTCGGTCCGGACCCAGCGCGTCTGCGCGATGGACTCCTACGTCGACACGCCCTGGCGCGAGCAGGCCCAGTGGTGGGGCGACGCCCGCGTCCAGGTCCAGAACACGTTCCACCTGTGCGGCGACACGCGGCTCCTGGTGCGCGGCGTGCGGTCGCTCGCGCGGCAGGACGTGCCGAACGGCCTCACCTACGGCCACACGCCGACGATCGCCCACAACTGCATCCTGCCCGACTTCTCGCTCATCTGGGTCCTGACCATCTGGGACTACTACTGGCAGACGGGCGACCTGGGCCTGTTCGTCGAGCAGTGGCCGCGTATCGAGCGCCTCCTCGGCTACTTCACCGGCGAGGGACGCGGGAGGAACGGGCTACTGCGCTACGACCCGCGGTACTGGCTTTTCCTCGACTGGAGCACGATCTACAAGGAGGGGACGCCCGCCGTCTACAACCTCTGGTACCTTCTGGCGCTCGAGAAGTTGGCCGCGCTGGCCGGGGCGGCCGGCATGACCGCCGCGCGCGGCCGCCTCCGCCGCATGTACGCCGAGCAGAAGCGGCTGTGCCTGGCGGCGTTCTGGGACGGCCGCAAGCGCCTCTTCCGCGACGGCCTCGCGCCCGACGGCAAGCCCGTCCCCCTGCACAGCATCCACACGCAGACGCTGGCCATCCTGTGCGGCCTCCGGAAGGCCGACCACGCCCGCATGGCCGAGGCGCGCCTGCTGCCCTACCTCAAGGGGCGCCGGGTGCCGGGCGCGCTCCCGTCGAGTTACTGGGTGACGTACGTCTATGGTGCGATGAACGACCTGGGATACGGCCGGGAGGTCGCGCGGCACATCCGGACGATGTGGGCCCCGATGATCCCGTGGGGCGGGACGTGGGAGACCTTCGACGGGACGGTCGGCAACAGCACATGCTCGCACGCGTGGGCGGCCCACCCCATCTACCACCTGGTGGGGACGCTCGGCGGCGTGACCCAGGCGGACGCGGCGTGGCGCCGGATCCGGTTCGCGCCGGTCCTCGACCTCAAGGAGACCGGCCGCGTGCGCGTGGCCGTGCCGACGCCGCGGGGCCTCATCCGGGCGGCGTGGGAGCGCGGGCGCGACGGGACGCACGTCCGCCTGGCGCTGCCGAAGGGCGTCGGGGCCGCCGTGCGGCTGCCCGGCGTCAGGGGCGGCACGGTGACGGGGCGGCACGAGTGGCTGGTCGGGTAGCGGCCGGGGAACCGGCGGGGGCGAAACGGGGAGGAGGGCAGTTCGGCATGAGGCGCGCGAGCGGGCGGGCAGAGCGCGGTTTCCGTTGCGTCGGGCCCTGGGGCGCGGCAGCGCTGGCGCTCCTGGCGGCCGCGGCGACCGGCTGCGCGGGGCAGATGCGGGGCAAGCCTAGCGAGGTGACCATGAAGACCGTCGACCAGGCCGTGGCGCGGGGGCCGTTCCAGGCCACGTGGGAGTCGCTCGAGAAGTACGCGCCCCCGGCGTGGTACCTGGACGCGAAGTTCGGCATCTTCATCCACTGGGGCGTCTACTCGGTCCCGGCGTTCGGGAACGAGTGGTACCCGCGGAACATGTACGTCGAGGGCTCCAGCGAGTTCAAGCACCACGTGGAGACCTACGGGCCCCAGGCGAAGTTCGGGTATAAGGACTTCATCCCGCGGTTGACGGCCGAGAAGTACGACCCGGACCACTGGGCCGAGGTCTTCCGGAACGCGGGGGCGAAGTTCGTCGTCCCCGTGGCCGAGCACCACGACGGCTTCGCGATGTACGACTGCGGGCGCAGCGAGTGGTGCGCCGCCAAGATGGGGCCGAAGCGCGACATCGTGGGCGACTTGGCCAAGGCCGTCCGCAAGCAGGGCCTTATCTTCGGCCTGTCGAGCCACCGGGCCGAGCACTGGTGGTTCTTCAACGGCGGCATGACGTTCGACTCGGACGTCAAGGACCCGAAGTACGCGGGCCTCTACGCCCCGGCCCAGTCCGACAAGACGCAGCCCGACCAGGCGTTCCTCGACGACTGGCTCCTGAGGACCTGCGAACTGGTGGACAAGTACGAGCCGCAACTCGTCTGGTTCGACTGGTGGATCGAGCAGCCCGCATTCAAGCCCTGCCTCCAGAAGTTCGGCGCGTTCTACTACAACCGCGGGGCCGCGTGGAAGAAGGGCGTGGCGATCAACTACAAGAACAACGCGTTCCCGGCGAAGGCGGCGGTCTTTGACGTCGAGCGCGGCCAACTGGCCCAGATCCGCCCGTTCTTCTGGCAGACCGACACGAGCATCTCGAAGAACTCGTGGGGCTACGTGGCGAAGCAGGACTACAAGACCGCCGCGTCGATCGTCGGAGACCTCGTGGACATCGTCAGCAAGAACGGGGCGCTGCTGCTGAATATCGGGCCGAAGCCGGACGGGACGATCCCCGAGCCCGAGGAGGCGATCCTCCTGGAGATCGGCCAGTGGCTGCGCGTGAACGGCGAGGCGATCTACGGCACGCGGCCGTGGGTCGTCTTTGGCGAAGGGCCGACGCAGGTTGTCGCCGGATCGTTCGCCGACACCAAGCGCGCGGCGTTCACGGGGCAGGACCTCCGGTTCACGTGCAAGGGCAACGCCCTGTACGCGATCGCCCTGGCCTGGCCGGGGAAGGAACTGACGATCCGGTCGCTGGCGAAGTCGGCGGGCCTGGCCGAGGGCAACGTGACGGGTGTGGCGCTCCTGGGGCACGACGGCAAGTTGACGTGGTCGGGGACGGACGCCGGCCTCGTCGTCCAGATGCCCGACCGCAAGCCGTGCGACCACGCCTACGCCCTGAAGATCACGGGCCTGCGGGTCGAGGCGTTCCGGCCCGACCTCCCGATCCGACCGGGGGCGGACGGATCGATCACGCTGGGCGCGGACCGCGCGGAACTCCACGGCTCGAGGATCCAGGTCGAGGCGCGCGGCGGGGGCCCGGCCGTCGGCTTCTGGGACGACGCGAAGGAATGGGTCTCGTGGAAGGTCCGCTTCGCGCAGGCGGGGACGTACGAGGTAAGCGCCCGCGTGGCGGCCGCCGCGGGCGAGGCCGAGTTTGCCATCGAGATCGGCGACGAGCGGCTCGAGGGCAAGGCCCCGAAGACCGAGAACTGGGACGACCTGAAGACCGTCGCGATCGGCAAGGTCCGGATCGCCAAGGCGGGCGAGTGCCTGGTGAAGGTCCGCCCGCGCGACGCGGCCGCGTGGAAGCCGCTGAACCTGGCGTCCGTGGTGCTGCGGCGGGGCGAGTAGACCGGCCATGACGCTGGGCGCGGCGGGTCTCCGGGCCCGCCGCGCGAAGGCGTCCGTGGTGTTACGGGGGCAGTTGGGCCGCGGCGGACGCGCCCAGGGGCGGGGAGGGACGGCGACGTGCGCAGCGTGGCGATCGCGGCCCTGGCGGCGCTGGCGGCGTGGCCCGGCGGGTGCGCAGCCGCCGAGGTCAAAGGGACGCCGGGCCTCTCGGTCCGGGCCGACGGGACGCTCCTTCGGGACGGCGGGCCGTGGCGCGGCATCGGCGTCAACTACTTCGACCTCTTCTACCGGACGCTGAAGGACCCGGCCGACACGTCGTACGAGGCGGGCCTGAAGGCCCTGGCGGAGCGCGGCATCCCGTTCGCGCGGTTCATGTGCGGCGGATATTGGCCCTCGGAGAACCGGCTGTACCAGGAGGACAAGGAGGCCTACTTCCGGCGCCTCGACGCTGTCGTCAAGGCGGCCGAGAAGCATGGGGTGGGCCTCGTCCCGTCCCTGTTCTGGCACCTCGCGACGGTGCCCGACCTCGTGGGCGAGCCGGTGAGCGCCTGGGGCGACCCCAAGAGCCGCACGCACGCGTTCATGCGGACCTACACGCGCGAGGTCGTGACGCGGTACCGCGACTCGCCGGCCGTCTGGGGCTGGGAGTTCGGCAACGAGTACGACCTGCCGGCCGACCTGCCGAACGCGGCGGACCACCGGCCGCCCGTCGTGCCGGACCTCGGCACGCCCTCGTCGCGCAGCGCGCGCGACGAGGTCACGCACGAGATGGTCCGCACGGCCTTTGCCGAGTTCGCGAAGGAGGTGCGGCGGCACGACCCGGCGCGGATCATCGCAAGCGGCAACGCCTTCCCGCGCGCCACCGCGTGGCACCAGCGGGCGGAGCGCTCCTGGAAGGAGGACACGCCCGAGCAGTCGGCCGAGATGCTCCTCGGCGACAACCCCGACCCGATGAACGTCCTGAGTGTCCACTGGTACCAGGAGCCTGCGGCGCGGCTGGAGGCGGCCCAGGCGACGGCCGCGCGGGCCCGCAAGCCGCTCTTCGTCGGCGAGGTCGGCGTGCCGGGCGCGCCGTCGGCCGAGACGCGGGAGCGGTTCGCCGCGATGATCGCGGCGATCGAGCGGTGCGGCGTGCCCCTGGCGGCCCTCTGGGTCTACGACTACGCGGGCCAGGACTCGGAGTGGAACGTCACCGCCACGAACGCGCGGGCGTACCAACTCGAGGCCGTCTCCGAGGCGAACCGCCGCATGAAGGCGGGCCGCTGAGGCGCGTCACTCGGGCAGCGCGATCCGAAGGTCGAACGGCTCGAACCGGATGGCGTCCAGCACCTCGAGTTCCGTGCAGTCGAAGAAGCGCTGGTTCGTCACCTTGAACTGCACGTAGCGCGTCTCGACCGGCCTTTCCGGTATCAGGCGGAACGTCGCCCCCTGGATGACCTCGTGGTCCGGCCACAGGTGGTTGACGGGCAGGTCCTTCCACCGGAGGTCTGTCTCCAGGAACCCGACGGACGTGAAGTCCCTGCCGTCCGCGGAGACGAGAACCTCGACTTTGTCCTGGATCTCGCCCCGGAGGGCGTCCCACCAGGGGTACCCGTGGAAGTTCATGCCGAAGGCGGCGCAGCGGGCCGGGGCGCCCAGGTCGAGGGTGATGACGGGGTTCTTGCCGGCGCTCCAGAGGGCGCCGGACTTGTAGGAGGTGCCGCCGGCGTAGGGCGGCCCCGCGATGCCGTCGGTCAGTTTCGTCCCGTCGGGGTCGCCCGCACCCCAGCCGTCCTCGGAGGGCACGGAGAGCGTGTACTTCTTGCCGACGGCGAGGTTGCGGCCCAGCGTCAGCCAGCGGCCGGCCCACTTCTCGCCGCCCGGGTCCTTGCCGTCGGAGTAGCCGGCGACGCGGTCCGCCACGGGCCACTGGCAACTCACGGCCAGCGACTCCGTGACGGGATGGTCCTCGCCGCCGACGTTGATGGCATACCGCATCGGGACCTTGTCGACGACCTGGGTGTGGATCCGCCGGACGAGGGAGCGGTCGGCCTGGCGCTCGGACCAGGTGAAGGTGACCACGACCGGCTTGAAGGCGGGGTCGGCGGGCAGATGGTCGGCCTCGATCCGCAGGGCGTAGAGGCTGCACGCGTCGCGGGCCGCGACGGGCGAGTTCATGAGGTACCGGACCCAGACGGAACGATGCCCCTTCGGGACCTCGACCGTCTCGTAGTGGATGACATCCCAGGGCGGCTCGACATCGGTGAGGGTCCACGCGGCCGTCCACGTCTTGCCGCCGTCGAAGGAGTGGGCGATTTCGATGCGGCTGCCGGGGGCCCGGTTGTAGAAGCGGCCGCCGTAGGTCACCCGCACCAGGTCGCGCGGCGCGTCGATGCGGTACACCAGGTACGCGTCCTCCTTCGGCTTGGCGGGCCAGAGGACGCCCTGGTAGCCGATGTGTTTCTCGTCGCAGGCGATGTTCTTCTCCTCGGCGGCGTGGTCCTTGTACCGACCGCCCTGGAGGTCTGGCCAGAAGACGATCGAGTCAGCGGGGTCGCCGGTGCCGACGTAGACGGTGTTGCGGCCGAGGTTCAAGCGCGGCTGCGTCTTCGCGTTGAGCATGGTGCGGGTCTCGACCGAAAGGCTCCGGAGGACGGCGTCGGCAGGGGCGGACCCGGCGAGCAGGTCCACGCGGATGAGGACCTCGTAGGCGCCGCTTACCTCGCCGAGCAAGTTGACCTCCGCGGCCAGGTCGCCCGTGGCGTCGGCCTTCCAGACCTCCTTCCACGCGAGGCCGTTCGTGGTGCTGACGGAGATTCTCGCCTCGTCGCCGGCGCCCTTGCGGAGGAAGGCGGCCCTGATCGACTGGCTCGTGATGACGTTCGCGCCCTGGACCTTGAAGACGACGCGCGCGGGCTCGCCCGCCTTGGCCGGGCGCAAGCCGACAGGGTCGGTGGGGGCGATGTTCTCGGCGCCGTGGACGGCCTTCGCGTACTCGCCCGCGGTCAGGACCGGCGCGAAGTGCCAGACGCCGCTGCCGCGGATGCCGAACTTGCTCGCCGCCTCGGGGTCCTTGCCCTCGTTGGGGACGTAGAACTCGGGCCCGTCGCCGAGGCCGTGATAGGTGCGCGTGTAGGACTCGCCGGGCCTCAGGTTCAGGATGTAGCGGTGGCCCCGGTCCCAGTCGTTGAAGTAGTAGCGGAACTTCAGGTACTGGGGGTTGAAGCAGCGGTACTCCTGGTCGAGGTCGCGGGCGCAGTCGGCCCCGGTGAGGAAGCCGCGCGGGCTCGTCGCGGTGAGGCAGTGGTACCTGGCGATGTGGCCGGGCTCGGTCCGGCCGCCCGAGGCTTCGCAGGCGCCCTCCTTGCCGACGTCCTCGACGCCGGCGATCGTCCTTCCGTCGCAGAGGGTGTAGAGGGCGGACATCGAGTTGTCGTACACGTGCCAGCGGCCGTCGTAGAAGCACTCGGAGACGGTGTGGGCGGTGATGTCCCAGTACTTGACCTTCAGGCCCAGGTGGTGCCAGAGGACGCAGTTGATCCCCGCGACGGTGCTGCACATCGTGTAGCCGTAGTCGTTGAACTGGCGGATCGGGTCGGCCAGTTCCATGCCGTGCAGGTTCATCGGCGTGGTCTGGCGGCGGCCGATGTGGTTCCAGTAGAAGAGGGCCCAGCACTTCTCCTGCGGCGTGGGCCAGCGGGACGTGATGCTCCGGATCATGCTGGGGAGGTCCGCGTAGTCGGGCGACGCGTCGGTGACGACCTTGAGGTTCGAGACCTCGGCGGACGCCACGGTTGCCGCAGCGACGACGGCCGCCAGGACGGCCAGGACGCAGGCGCGGTTCACGCGAGGTCTCCTCTCCGGGGGACAGGGCTCCGATAGTCTAACCCCGGCCGGGGCCGCAAGTCGCGACAGAACGGGCCGGCCCCGGCGACGGAATCGTTGACGCGGCGGCGAAGGAGGGGTAGTCTGGCGCGGCCAGGGCAGCCGCGACGGCTGCGGCCATGGAGGGGCGACGCGCATGAAGCGACAACGGAAGCGGGCCATGCCCCAGTACGGCATCTCCACCCGCGCCATCCACGCGGGCGAGGACCGCTCGCGGTACGCCGACTCGATCACGACCCCCATCGTCCAGACCTCCACCTACGCGTTCAAGAACAGCGCCGAGGTCGAAGCCTACACGAAGCACGGCAAGGCCCGCTTCGAGTACGGCCGGTACGGGAACCCCACCGAGCAGGTGGCCCAGCGGCGCCTGGCCGCCCTCGAGGGGGCCGAGGACTGCGTCCTCTTCGCCTCCGGCATGAGCGGCATCGTGACGACCATCCTGACCCTGGTCCGGAGCGGCGACCACATCGTCATCACCGACGACGCCTACAAGAAGACCCTGGAGTTCTGCTCGGACTACCTCCAGCGGTTCGGCGTCGGGTGCACGATCGTCCCGTTCGGGCACTACCGCGCGCTGGAAGGGGCCATCCGGCGCCGGACGCGGTTCATCTTCTCGGAGTCGCCGACGAACCCGTACCTGAACATCTTCGACCTGGAGCGCCTGCGCGACATCGCGCGGCGGCACAACGTGCTGACGGTGATCGACAGCACCTTCGCGACGCCGATGAACCAGCGGCCGCTGGAGTGGGGCGTCGACCTCGTGATCCACAGTTGCACGAAGTACCTGGGCGGGCACAACGACCTCCTGGCCGGGGCGGTCCTGGGGCGGAAGGCCCTCATCGACCACGTCCGCGCGCTCCACAAGGCGTTGGGCGGCGTGATCGACCCGCACTGCTGCTACCTGCTCCTCAGGGGCCTGAAGACGTTCGCCCTCCGGGTGGCCGTGCAGAACGAGTCGGCGATGAAGGTCGCCCGGTTCCTCGAGGGGCACCCGTGCGTGAAGCGCGTCTACTACCCGGGCCTCGAGAGCCACCCGCACCACGCGATCGCCTGCGCCCAGATGACCGGGTTCGGCGGCGTCGTGACGTTCGACATCCGGGGCGGCCTGGCGACGGCCAAGCGGTTCCTGGACAGCCTGCGCCTGTGCTTCCTCGCGCCGAGCCTGGGGGGCGTCGAAACCCTGATCACGCACCCGGCGATGGTGACCTACTACCGCGAGACGCGCAAAGAGCGCTACGCCCTGGGGATCACCGATACGCTGATCCGCCTGGCCCTGGGCGTGGAGGACGCGGACGACATCATCGGCGACCTCGACCAGGCCCTCGTCCGGAGCGCCCGCACGCCCAAGCGCAAACGCTAGCGTCGGGTACTGCGGCCCCCATGCGCCGGGTGCCACTGGCGGCTTGTCGAAGCGCAGCGAAGACCCGTTGCCGCACCCAGGGTCCGCCAGTGTGCCAAGCACTGGTGGGCAAGCCACCAGTGCCACCCATCCGCAGGAAGTGGAACAACGTCTCTGGAAACGGCACTAGCCGCCCGCGCGGGCTACTTCGGCGCGTCGGTCACCTGGATGTTGTCCAGGTAGAAGACCGTCTTGGCGGTCGCGATGCTCGAGAAGCCCAGCCACTGGAGCGTCTTCCAGTCGGGGCTGCCCGTCGCGAGGCCCGCGAACTCCTTCGGCGGCTGCCCCGGCAGCGTGACGCGCAGGCGCCACGTCCCGTCGGCCTTGGAGCCCAGCCCCGCTATCGCCTCGAACCCGACCCACTTGCCCTCGGGCAGGTCGAGCACCTCCTTGCCGGCAATCAGCAGTTTCCCCTTGTCGACGCGGAACGTGGGGCCGACCTTGTACTTGGCCCCGTCGTCGCGCCACTCGTGGTACATGTCGACGCCGGCCTCGATGCGCATGTCGAAGGCCGAGCACGTCACCCCCTCGGTGCGGCACGGCCTGTAGTAAAAGTGCGGGTTGAACCCGTGCTGGAGGCCGGGGGCGTCGACGACCTTGAGGCTCTGCTTGCCCGAGGCGGCGGTCTCGTCGGTGACGGCGATGGCGTCGCCCTTGCCCTCGACGTGGCACTGGGCCTCGACGGGCCGGTCGCCCGGCTTGTAGGACTCGAAGTCGTCGCGCAGCGTCAGGGGCGGCGGTGGAGGCGCCGGCGGGGCGAACTCGACGGGCGGGTACGTGACGGCGGACACCAGCGCGACCCACTTCGCGTCGCCGTACACGCCGGCCTTCGTGTAGTCGAACGGCTTGAAGCCGATCTTCGCCGCGGGCGAGCCCTCCTTCAGGCGGAAGTCGCCGTGCTCCGGATCGACGAACAGGGGGTCGGCGACGAGGGAGCCCTCGTCCTTCCCGGTCGCCTGCCACTCCTCCAGGGCCTTCCCGGCGAACGAGACGGGCTTGCCCGAGGCGTCGAAGTAGAGGTTCTGGCGGAGGACGACGTTCGCGTCGCCCCACGACCCGGCGAAGAGCGTCCCCTGTTTCCAGTAGACGATGTTGTGCTCGAAGGTGAAGGAGAGGTGGGGCTCGACGCGGCTGCGCTGGAGTTGGCCCTCCATCGAGAACGCGAAGATGTTGTTCCGGACGACATTCTCCTTGCCGTAGTGCTGGTGGTACCCGCCCGTCTTCGTGTTGTAGACGAGGTTGTTCTCCATGACGATGGCGGTGGACCCCTCGTCGTTGTAGAGCCCCCAGCCGCCGTAGGAGTAGGAGTAGATGTCGTGGCAGCGGTTGTTGGAGACGGTGGTGCCCTCGGAGGGGCCGAGGGTGTAGACGGCCCCCATGTCGCTCAGGACGCCCCAGCCCAGGTGGTGGATGTGGTTGAACTCGATCGTGTTCCGCTTGGCGACGCTCGGGGCATAGCCCCACCGCCAGCCGACGGAGATGCCCGTGTAGCGGAAGTCGCCGATGTCGTTGTGGGTAACGCGGTTGTCGGAGGAGTGTCCGATCCAGACGCCGACGCACCCACGGTCGATGTGGCCGCCCGAGCGGATGATGTTGTTGTCCACGGTGACGTGGCTGGTCACCTCGTCCGGCTTGGGGTTGTCGTTGACCCATCCCTCGCCCATGCGGACGCCGCCCGCCCCCAGGTCGGCGAGCAGGCACCGGACGACGCGGCAATCGCGGCAGCCATGGCGGAACCAGACGGCGTAGGCGCCCACGTGCGAGACCTCGCAGTCCTCCAGGGCGATGTTCCGCGCGCGGTCTGCCATAATGACCGCCGGCAGGCTGACGGCCGCCTGGGCGTCGGCGTGACCCTGGGGCGGAAGCAGGTACTGCCCGTGGCGGAATGCGAGGCCCCTCAGGGCGATGTGCTCGACGACCGTGCCCTTCTCCTTGCTGCCCGCAAAGACGACGAACGTGTCGGCGACCGGGGCGACCACGTCGGCCTTGGCGGGGTCCTCGCCGGGCAGGGGCTTGTAGAGGAGCGTCCCGTCGCGGTCGAGGAACCACTCGCCCGGCGCGTCGAGCGCCTCCCGGTAGTTCTCCAGATGATACCGCTGGGCGCCCTCCCACTGCATGAACGGCCACGGTGCCGGGCCGGTCGTGACGACGGCGCCCGACGCATCGACCGAGGCAAGGCGATGCTCGGACGTCTCCCACGAGTGGTAGGCGATGAGGACGACGTCGCTCAGCCGCTCCTTCGGGATAGCGAGGATGGGCCCGAGGTCCTCCGGCCGCGCGCGGAACGCCCGGTTGGGCATCGCCGCCTGCTTGCCGGTGGCGGGGTCGACGGCCGTGGGCATCTTGCCCGCCATGTGGAAGTAGAACTTGTTGGGCGAGCGGGCCCGCGTCGCGCGGCGGCCGTTGATCCAGAGTTGCTCGAAGGTCCACTTCCCCTCGGCGACGCCGGGCACCTTGGCGGTCCAAAGGCCGTCGGCGCCCGCCCTGAAGCCCGTGATCTGCCGGCCGCCCGAGAAGACGGGCTTGGCGCCGGGCGCAGCCTCGTAGGAGACGGGCGCCTCCTGCGTGCCGCTGTCCTCGGGCGAGAAGACGACCGGCTCGGTCAGCGCATAGGCACCGTCGGCGACCAGCACCTTGACGGGCTCCTTCAGGGGGCCCTCGGCCTTGAGGCGCCGGACGGCGTCGCGGGCGCCCGCCAGCGAGGCCAGCGGACCGTCGGACTTGTCCGCATTTGGCCGCGCGAGGCGCCCGGACCACCCGTCCTTCCCGTCGGCGGCCACGTACAAGGTGGCGGCCGCGGCGGCCGAGACGTGGACCCCGGCGACCGCGAGCGCGAGGGCGAGGGGAACGGCGAAACGCAGCGCGAGAACAGGTGCCATGAGTCTCTCCTGCCGGGCTGGTGCAAGACCTGCTCGGAACCTAGTGCGGCGAAGTCGCCGGGACGAGCGTGACCTCCCCGTCCTTCGAGACGCGCAGTTCCCCCACGACGACGCGCCGGTCGATCCCCCCGCGGTCGGGCAGGAGCCGCTCATCAGGCAGCCCGATCCACTCCGGCACCCACAGGCCGATAGCGACGGTGAACGCCTGGCCGCGCGCTCCCTCCGGCACGTCAAACACGCAGCCGAGGGCCGCGGTGCCTGGCTTTTCGGGGTCGACGCTGTGGCCGCCGGGGTCGCAGGCGCCTTGGAAGGCGGTCCTGCCGTCGCGGTCGAAGTGGAAGAACGCCTGCGTGTTCGGCGGGAGGTGCCCGTGGACCGTCCACGTGAGGGGCAGGTACCAGCCGGGCCCGCGCTTCTCGAGCGGCCCCGCGGTAACGGCGTAGTCGCCCACGACCTCGACCGCGCCCAGGCGGTACCGGCGCCCGCCGTCGCCGCCTTCCAGGGGGAGGGCGATGCGCGGCGTGCCGGTCCGCGTGCCGACGGAAACGCAAACGTCGTAGACGCCGGTCCGGAGGCTGAACGGGAGCGCAAACTCGGCCCGGCGGGTCCGTGCCTCGGCCTGCTCGGGCGGGCCGACGGGTAGGGCGCGGACGTCGAAGCCGTCGTCGGCGAAGACGGCCGCGATGCCGCCCTTGGCGTCCTTGAGCGTCACGGCGGGGAAACCGCCCGGCAGGCACGGCGCGACGCCGGCGTTGCGCCACGTGGCGGCGAACCGCCAGGCGCCGCCCGCCCGGACGCTCGCCGGCCACGACGCCTCGGCGAGTTGCAGCCGGTAGCCCAGCCGCAGGTTGATGCGGCGCACCAGGTCGCGGTTCTCCTGGAGGAACTCGTGCGGCCACCAGTGGATCGAGGCGTAACTGGCGTGGTACTCCTCGACGGCCTGGAGGTACTGGCCCCCGTCTTTCCAGTGGCCGCGGTCGCGGGAGCCGCCGTAGTGCTCGCTCTCGAGGACGACGGGCACCGACGGCCAGAAGGGCTGGGCGAGGGCGGCGTGGAAGTAGGCGTTCGCGCCGCCCTGGACGAGGATGCTGTCGTCGCGCAGCGTGAGGCCCCTCGAGCGGGCGTAGTCCATGACGCCCTGGCCGCGGCCCTGGTCGACGAAGTCGTCGTTGGCCGCCAGCAGCGTCCGCGGGAAGTGCTTCCGGTAGAGGTCGATGTGGCGCTTCAGCGTGTCGGCAGAGTAGGGGAGGCGCGTGCTCGCGAAGGTGTGGCCCTCGCCCCAGACGCCGAAGGAGCCGACGTCGACGAACGCAACACTGGGGTCGCCGTCGTACCGCGCGCCGAGGGCGGCCAGGAAGCGGTCGAGTTTCTCCAGGAACACCGGGTCGTCGTAGTCGGGCTCCCAGAACGGGCCGTTCGGGTCGACGCCCTTGCCGACGGTGAAGTTGTGGCCCTTGGCGCCGGCCTTGGCGACCCACTCGGGCGTGGCCCAACGCATCCAGGACTCGCTGCACGAGATGCGCAGGGCGATCCGCCGGCCCTTGGCGATCCAGCGCTCCGCCGGCGAGTCGAGGACCGACCACTGGAACCGGCCTTCCTCGGGCTCCACGTACGACCACGGGATGCGAAGGTACAGGACCGTCAGGCCCGGGAACTCGTCCACCGTGTCGCTCGGCTCGAGGCGCGACCCGTAGTTGGCGGGAACGTTGTCATAGTAGTGGAACACCCAGCCCATGCCGGGGTTGTCGAGGGCGGCGCCGGTGTCCTTGGGGCGAACCGTGGTCTCTGGCATCTCGGCTCCCGCAGAGGCCGGGGCAGGCGCGGCCTCGCCCGCGGCGGCCCCGCCGGCGCAGCCCAGCGCGACAAGGCCCGCGAACGCGACCGGCCACGGGGCCGCGGCCCTTCGGCCGCGCCTCGACGCCAACGGCGCCTTCGCTCTCACCCGGCACGCTCCTTCGACCGCGCAGCGCCCCTCAGGACGCCGGCGGCAGGTCGACGACGCGGTTCTCGCAGCGGGACCGCTCGGCGGCAAAGACCATCTGGTGCGACTCGAGCGTCTCCTGGGCGCCGGACAGGATCTTCGACGCGTCGCCGGTCGCCACGGACGCCGTGAAGGCCTGCATCAGCCGGTAGTCGCCGCCGCCGTGGCCCGAGGCGGCCGCCTCGGGGTCCAGCGTGTCGATGACCTCGGTCTTGTCCGTGAGGAAGTCGAAGTGCTCGATCATGCGGCCGTCGCCCTGGAGTTGGCCGAGGGTCCCGAAGACCCGGGTCTTCCGGTCGCTGGCCGGGTTGAAGGCGATCATGGTGAACGTGGCGGAGCGGCCGCCGTCGAAGTCCATCGCGACGACCTGGTTGTCGACCACGTCGTTATCGCAGGCGTAGACGCAGAGGCCGTAGGGGCCCGTCCGGAGGGCCTGGGTCACGCCTTCCACCGTCATGTCCGGCGTGACGACGTCGAGGGGCCACCACGTCTCGCCGCGCGCGAGCCGCCCGAGGTAGATCTTCTTCGCCGAGTACGGGCACCGCACCTCGACCGAGCAGTCCAGGCACCGGTCGGCCGCCCCGGCGGGCTGGTGCTCCTTGCAGAAGTGGTACAGGCTGCCGAACGAGGACACCCGGCGGCACGGGGCGCCCACGATGTAGCGGATCCAGTCCATGTCGTGGCACGACTTGGACATGAGCATCGGGGAGGAGCGCCCCTCGTTCCCCCAGTTGCCGCGCACGAACGAGTGGGCCTGGTGCCAGTAACCGACGGGCTCCAGGTGCTGGAGGCCCACCACGTCGCCGATCAGCCCCGACGTGATCAGGGACTTCAGCCGCTGCGTGTAGTCGGTGTAGCGCATGACGTGGCAGACGGCGAAGAGGACCTTCGTCTTGCGGACGGCTTCCGCGACGCGGCGGCAATCGGCCTCGTTCGGCGCCATCGGCTTCTCGAGCAGGACGTGGTAGCCCTTCCCAGCGAAGGCGATGGCCGGATCGGCGTGCATGGCGTCCTGGGTGCAGATGAGGACGGCGTCGGCCAGGCGCGGGCGCTGGGCGGCGGCGCGCCAGTCGTCGAAGACGTTGCCCTTCGGGATGCCGTGGGCCCGGGCCAGGCGGTCGCGGTAGAAGTCGCGCGGCTCCGCGACGCCCACGACCTTGGCCTCGTCGGGGTGCTTGGCGACGTACTCGGCGTAGGCGGTGCCGCGACCCCCCGCGCCGATGATGAGCATGGTGACCGGAGGCATGGACCGACACTCCTTTCCGTGACTCTAGAGCCACTCCTTGAGGAAGGCGACGATCTCGGCCTGCGGCAGGTCCCCCAGGAGGGCGTGGAGTTGCCGTCGGCGCTGCTGCGCGGACTTCGGCATCGTCGGGCGACCTCCAGAGGCCTAACCGGCCGCCTGGTACGGTAGCCTGGCGCCGCGCGGTTTGCAAGCGCTTGGGCGTGAAGTGGCGCTTGTAACCGCTCCCGCGGTCGCATATGTTGGCGGCGGAGTCGAGGGGGGGTGCGAGCGCGCCCGGCCGGGCCGGGCGCCGCGGCGGGGTTGTCTTCGGAGAACCTCCAAGGAGGCGGCGATGCGCCGGACCAGGGTCTCGTGGTGCATCGCGGCGGTGCTCACGTTGGCAGGACCGATGGCACGCGGGGCCGGGCCCGATCTCCTCCAGCCGGGCAACCTGAAGACGATGGGCTGCGCGGCGCCGGACACAAGGTACATGTTCGTCAACGGAAGCCAACCGGGGAACGTCTTCTACCCCGGCGACCCGGTGGACCTCGTAATCCGGGTGACGCGCGGCCGGGAACCGCTCAAGCACGTCACGCTCGAGGTGCTGGAGATCGCGATGCGCGAGAACCGGTATCTGGAGGGCCAGTCGGTGATGACGCCGCCGCCGGCCGTCGAACTCCTGGGCCGCCGCGCCAAGGTCGACGTGCCCGTCACGGTCGAGGACAAGGAGGGGGCGATGGCCGACCTGGAGGCCAAGGCCCTGCCGGTGCCCGAGCGGTACGGCACCTACGTCGTGACGATCGCGCCGAACGGCAAGGACCCCCAGTTCCTGTGCACGCTCCTCAGGGCCCACAAGCCGCGCGAGGGCTTCTACCCCGACGCCCCTGTCTTCGGCGAGGGGCAGTTCATGACCCACGACGAGGGGAAGCCGGACCTGGTGAAGCGCCGCGCCCAGACGCTGGCGCGGCTGGGCATCAAGGGGGTCCGCATCGAACTCGGGTGGTCGGAGGGTCAGCGCGGCAAGTACGACTGGGACCGCCTCGATAACCTCCTGGGCGCGCTCGAGGAGGCCAAGGTCAAGTGCCTCGTGACGATGGGCGGCCACCCGTACTGGACGATGCCGTTCGGCCAGCCGACGCCCGCGTGCATCAACGAGAAGCCCGACCACTCGTGCATGCCGAAGTACTACGACCAGTTCCAGGCCTGGATCGAGGCGTTCTGCCGCCGCTACTGGAAGGACGGGCAGGGGGCCCTCTGGGCGATCGAGAACTGGAACGAGCCGTGGGAGGGCATCTCGATCAGCGGCTGGGAGAGCGACTCGAACCACTTCCGCGAGATCATGAAGCGCATCGCCGCCGGGGCCCGCAAGGTCGACACGCGGATCAAGACGGCCGCCGCCTGCTCCATCATGAACACCGAGGACAAGTTCCTGACGGGCGAGGACCGCAAGGGCCTCATCGGCCTCGTCGACCTCTTCACGGACCACTACGTCCCGCCGCGCACCAGTTACGGCCCCATGGTCGCCAAGTACTGGGGCAAGCAGAGCACGGACACGGAGTCGTGGATCGCGGCCACGGAGGTCCTGCTGCCGCAGGTCATGTGCCAGTTCCTCGCGTGCGGCCAGGACCGCGTGACGCCCTGGCACCCGGAGATGACGTACTTCCCCGTGCCGGGCGCGCCGATGAAGCACCAGATGCCGAACCCCGTGGCGCTGGCGACGAACGTCTTCAACGTGTTCATCACGGGCCGCCCGTTCCAGAGACTGCTGTTCCTGACGCACCTGCCGTGGGCGTTCCAGTTCGGCCCGGACGACGACGCGGTCGTCGTGTTCTACGGGCGGCTGATGCCCCTGTGGGGAGCGGACGTCACGGCCTACCGGGACCTCCTGTGGTGGCAACTGCAACTGGCCGACGGCGGGACGATCGCGATCGACAATGCCGACGGCGCGCTCGAGTTCTACGACATCGCGGGGAACCGCGAGTTCGAGGGCGCGAAGGAAGTCCGCGTGCCCGTTGACTTCCTCACGCACTACATCAAGTCGCCGAAGGGCGGCGCGAAGCGGATCGCCGAGCGCCTGGCGGCGGCCAGGATCGAGGGCGTGCGGCCCGCGGAGATCGTCGCGACGGACTTCACGACGCCCGTCGACGCCCCCGGCGCGGCCGTCCGCGCGACGGTGCACAACTTCCTCAACCGCGCGATCGAGGGGACGCTCTGCGTCGAGCCGCCCGAGGGGATCCGCCTGAAGGCGGACCGCGTGCCGGTGAAACTCAAGGCGGGCGAGGCGGCCGACTGCGTCCTGGAGATCGCGGAGGCGCGGCCGTCGCCGGCCAACGCGTATGTGTTCCGGTACCTCTTCGAGGGCGACGCGGGGAAAGCCGCGTGGCAGGAGACGCTCCACGTCGTCGTGGCCCGGCGCGGCACGAAGAAGGTCGACGGCAGCCTGGACGACTGGAAGGACGACCTCGGCGTGCCGGTTCGGGCGGCGCTCCAGAAGGTGGACACGACCCAGGCGGCGTGGATGCCCTTCGTCGAGGCCCGCGACAAGCAGCCCGACGGCAGTTTCGCCGAGGTGAAACTGGCGTGGGACGACGAGTTCCTGTACGTGGCCGCGCGCGTGAACGACCCGAGCGACGGCCCCGGCCACCAGCGCCTCCAGACGTGGGACGAGGACCAGTACTTCCACAGCGCCAAGGACGACGCGATCTGCGAGGCCCTGCGGCCGTACGAGAAGTTCGTCCGGGCCAACCTGCGCGACGAGAAGACCCGCAAGGAGATGGAGGCCGCCCCCGAGTGGGCCGCCTACCAGAAACTCCTGAAGGAGAACCCCGGCGCGAAGTGGGCGGCCGAGACGAATGCCGCGCGCGTCTACTTCGAGGCGAAGGCCCGGAACCCCCAGGCGACGTTCGCCGACGCGTCCTATGTCTACAATCGCGTGCCGTGGAACGAGGGGCCGTGGGCCGGCGACACGCTGCAAGTCGGGTTCGACCCGATCCCCGGGTACAAGCATCACGCCCTCAAGACCGACGAGGACCGCGTGCCCGAGGGCTTCCACGCCATGCCGGACACGGACTTCGAGTATGCCGCGTACGCGTGCGCCGACGGGGGGTCGGAACTCTGGCGGATCCTGGCGCCCGGCGTGCCGCGCGGCCACCACTATCCGCGGCAGCCGCGCGCCAAGTTCGACCAAGGCCCCGTCCAGGGCGGCGCGCACGTGGTGAAGCGCGAGGGAACGGTCACGACGTACGAGTTGGCCATCCCCTGGTCGGAACTGAAGGGGTGGAAACCGAAGGCGGGCGGGACGTTCGGCTTTACCTTCCGCGTGAACAACAACCAGGGCCCGGCCCTCCAGTTCGGGGCCGACAAGAGCGCGACGAAGACCAACGGCCTCTCGCTGCATCCCTACTGGGAGGCGAAACCCAGTTGCGGCGTGCGGTGGGCCTTCGCGGGGAAGTGACGGATGAGGCACGCGGCGGTCGCGGTGGCGGTCCTGGCGGCACTGGGGGCGGGCGAGGTCCGAATGGCCGGCGCCGAGCACGAGATGCGCAAGGGCGAGTTGGAGCGGGTCACCGGCGCCGAGTTCCGGCTGGGCGGCGTTGTGGGCGAGTACGTCGACGCCGTCACGCGGGAGTGGCTCCTCGGCATGCCCGACCGCAACCCGGCCGTCCTCGAGATGTTCGCCGACCGCGACCGGGAGCCCTACCGGAACCTGCTCCCGTGGTCGGGCGAGTTTGCCGGCAAGTACCTGACGGGCGCGGTCCAGATGCTCCGCCTGACGGGCGATCCGACCCTGCGGGCGCGCCTGGCGACATTCGTCGAGCGCCTGGTCGCGCTCCAGGCCGACGACGGGTACCTGGGGCCGTTCCCGAAAGACTGCCGCCTGACGGGCCAGGCGCCGAACGCCGGCGGCACGTGGGACGCCTGGGGCCACTACCACGTCATGCTGGGCCTGCTCCTGTGGCACGAGGAGACGGGCGATGCGAAGGCGCTCGCGTGCGCCGTGCGGATCGGCGACCTCCTGTGCGCGAGGTTCCTCGGGACGGGGCGGCCGGTTGCTGGCATGGGCAGCGTCGAGATGAACCACGCGGTGATCCACTCGCTATGCCTGCTGTACCGTGCGACGCAAACGCCGCGGTACCTGGACCTCGCGCGCCAGATCGTGCGCGAGTTCGAGGCGAAGGCACCCGACGGATCGCCGGCGGGCGATTACCTCCGCAACGCCCTCGCCGGGCGCGAGTTCTTCCAGTGCCCGAAGCCGCGCTGGGAGAGCCTGCATCCGATCCTGGGCCTGGCGGAACTCTACGGGCTGACCGGCGACGCGGACTGCCGCACGGCCTTCGAACGCACTTGGTGGAGCATCGCGAAACTCGACCGGCACAACACCGGCGCCTTCTCCGCCGGCGAACAGGCCCAAGGGAACCCGTACCACCCGGGCGCGATCGAGACGTGCTGCACCGTGGCGTGGATGGCGATGAGCGTCGAGATGCTCCGCACGACCGGCCGCTCGGTGGTGGCCGACGAACTGGAACTCTCGACCCTGAACGCGGTCCTCGGGTACCAGTCGCGCGATGGAAAGTGGTGCACGTACAACACGCCGATGGACGGCGTCCGGCGGCCGAGCACCGACGAGATCGCGTTCCAGAAGCGGCGCGGCAGCGAAGAAGTCAACTGCTGTGGCGCGAACGCGCCGCGCGGCCTGGGGATCGCGAGCGACTGGGCCCTGATGACCGACGGCCGGGGCCTGGTCCTCAACTGGTACGGACCGTCGGAGATGGCCGCCAGCGTCGCGGGGGTACGCGTTACGCTCCGGCAGGAGACTGACTACCCGCGCGACGGGCGCGTGCGGCTGCGCGTCGAGCCCGAGCGGGAGGCGGCGTTTCCGCTGAGGCTCCGCGTCCCGCACTGGTCCGAGCGGACGCGCGTCGCCGTCAACGGCGCCGACGTGCCGGACGTTCGGGCGGGGACGTACCTTGTGCTCGACCGCCGGTGGGCGCCGGGCGATCGGGTCGAGATCGACCTCGACATGCGCCTGCGCGCCTGGGTCGGGGAGCGGGAGTGCGCGGGGAAGGCCAGCCTCTACCGCGGGCCGGTCCTGCTGGCCTGCCGCGTCGGGAAGCCGCCGCCCATGCGCTTCAGCCCCGGCTGGCAGCAGTACGGGGACCTGTGGGCCGTCAACCAGGTCGGGGCCTGGGTGGAGCACACGTTCGAGGGGACGGCCGTCCGCTGGGAGGGGAAGAAGTTCGACGACGCCGGCCGGGCGCGGGTCGAGATCGACGGCCGCGAGGTCGCCGTCGTGAGCCAGTACGATCCGACGCGCGGCGAGCCGTTCTCGTGGGAGCATGCCGGCCTCACCGCCGGCCGGCACACGATCCGTCTGACGCTCCTCGAGGAGAAGGACGAGCGGTCGCGGGACCGGTTCATCAACGTGACCGGCTTCGCGGACCCGGCGTCGGGAGCCGGGGCGTCGCCGGTGCTGGACCTCGCGCATCTGGAGGGGCGCGTCGTGGAGCCCGAGCAGGGGGCGCGCGCGATCGTCCTTGTGGAGGTCACGGACGCCGGCGGGCGGAAGGTGCGGCTCCAGGACTTCGCGACCGTGGCCGAGGGCGGCGCACGGTACGTCTCCTGGCTAGGGGTCAAGGGCGGCAGCCCGGCCCCCTTCAGCGAGGCGAACCCGCTGCGGAGCACGCGGGTCGCGGGGGACTGACGGGCCGTCCGCAGCGCGGGCGCCGCGCGCGGCGGTTGGGCAGGCGAGGGTGCGGAAGGGGGCGGCTTGGAGTACCCGATCTTCGAGTTGCCGATGCTGGGCGGCGGGATGCTCATCGCGGGCATCGCGATCTTCCACGTCTTCATCGCCCAGTTCTCGATCGGGGCGGCCTTCCTGGTTGCCCTGGCCGAGCGGCGCGCCATCCGCGACGGCGACGCCGACACGCGCCGGTTCCTCCGCCAGTACGCCCGGATGATCCTCCTGGTGCCGTACGTCCTGGGGACGATGACGGGGGTGGGCGTCTGGATGGCCATCTCGGTGGTGAACCCGCGGGCGACGTCGGCCCTCATCCACCTCTTCGTCTGGGCCTGGGCGAGCGAGTGGGTGCTCTTCATCGTCGAGGTCGCGTCGATTTACCTCTACGTGTACACGTGGGACCGGATCGCCCCGCGGGCGCACAACGCCATTGCGTGGATCTTCGCGGGGGCGTCGTGGCTGACGCTCGTGATCATCAACGGGATCCTGAGTTTCATGCTGACGCCGGGCGCCTGGCGACCGGGCGAGCCGGGCGGATTCTGGCCGGCGCTCCTCAACCCCCTCTTCTGGCCGACGACGCTGATCCGGACGCTCATCGCTCTGGCCCTGGGCGGGGCCGGCGTGATGCTCCTGGTGGCGCTCCTGAAGGACCTCGCGCCCGCCGTGCGGGAGAAGGTGACGCGCCTCGCCTACCGGATGATCCTGCCGGTATGGCTGTGCCTGCCGCTGGCAGGGTGGGCGTTCGCCGTGCTGCCCGGGCGGGCCCAGACGTTCCTCCAGGGCGGGGCGCCGGTGATGGTGGTCTTCCTCGGCTTCGGCATGGCGACGTTCGTCATCCTGGCCGCAAGTGCCCTGGTGGGCATGTGGCGGCGGGACTACAGCGTGTCGGTCTTCCGGGCGGTGCTGGTCTGCCTGCTCGCGTTCGTCTCGTACGGGAGTTTCGAGTTCGTCCGAGAGGGGGCCCGCAAGCCCTATATCATCGAGGACTTCATGTACTCGACGGGCGTGACCGTGCCCGGGGCCGCAGGTGTCGACCGGCGCGCGAACCTGACGCGCGTGCGCGCGGACGGCGTCCTCGCGGCCGCGCCGTGGGCCCTGCCGCCGGGCAGGACCGTCGCCGACCTCGACCTGCGCGACGCGGGACCGCCCGTCTTCCGGGCCGCGTGCCACGCCTGCCACACGCTCGACGGGTACAACGCCGTGCGGCCGCTCGTCCGCGGATGGTCGGCCGCGCACGCGCGGTACCTGCTGGACCATATGAACGAGTTGAAGCCCGCGATGCCGCCGTTCCCGGGAACCGACGCCGAGAAGGAGGCGCTCGCGCGGTACCTGGCCGACCTGGGGACCGCCGTGCGGATCGGAGGGCCGCGGTGAGCCCGGACTTCGTGCCATCGCCCGACATGCTCGGCCTGCCGGTCGTCCCGTGGCTGGGGCGGCTCCTCATGTCGCTGACGCTGGCGGTCCACTGGATGCTCATCGGCGGAGCGGTGGGCGGGACGGCAATCCTGCTGGCGGCGGCGCTTCGGCGGCGCGCGCGGCCGGACCTGGCCAACGCGGGCCGCGCGCTCGGCCCTCCCGTGATCTTCTTCCTGTCGATGGGTGCGACGTTCGGCATCGCGCCGCTCCTGCTCGTGCAGGTTCTGTACGGGAACGTCCTGTACTCGGCGAACGTCCTCCTGGCGTTCTGGTGGCTGGGGATTGTGCCGCTCGTGATCACAGCCTTCTACCTTCTGTACCACGTGCGGCGGCGGTCGGCAGAGGAGCGACCCGTGGGGGCCTGGGCTCCGGCGCTCGTGCTGGTGGCGCTCGGCCTGGTGGCCGCCATCCTTGTGAGCGACACGCTCCTCTCGCAGCGGCCGGACGCGTGGGCGGGGTTCTACCATGCGCATGGCGGGAAGGCCCTGTTCGTGGACGACGCGACGTACGCGCCGCGCCTGGCGTTTGCGCTCCTGGGCCTCCTGGCGGTCGGAGGGATCATGACGGCCATCGCGGCGAAGGGCGGCCTCGTCCATGACGTGCAGGCGCGGCCGATCGTCGTTGAGGCAGGGCTCCGGCTGGCCGCGGTGACGAGCGTCCTCTGGGTGGCGGCGGGCGTGCTGCTCTTGCTGCTGGTTCCGGCGCACGAGCGCGACGCGCTGCTGGCGGCCGACGGGGCCGGGCCCTGGGCGTGGGTCGCGGCAGCGGCGCTGGCGTCGACGGTCGTGACGGCGCTGGTGGCGCGGCGGCGGCCCAGCGGCGCGAGGGTTGGCCTGGCGGCGGCGGCTTGTTTCGCGGGCCTCTTTGCGTTAGCCTACGTGCGGGATGTGGTGCGCCAGCAGGCCGTGAGCCCGTACTTCCGACTGTCGGACGTGCCGGTGAACCCCCAGTGGGGACCGTTCGTCGTGTTTCTGGCCATGCTTGGAGCGGGGATCGTTGCCCTGATGGCGCTGGTCTATCTGGCACGCGCTCCCAAGGGGAAGGAGTAGGATCATGTCGAGGACGCGGATGTTGCTTGCGCTGTGCGCGATCGGGCTGGTTGGGTGTGCCGCCCGGGCGGTCGGCGCGGACTGGAAGCCTGCCGAAGGGCCGCTGGCGACCCGGTGGGCGAAGGACGTCTCGCCCGACAAGGCGCTGCCCGAGTACCCGCGCCCACAAATGGTGCGGAAGGCGTGGCAGAACCTCAACGGCCTGTGGCAGTGGGCCGAGGCCAAGGAGGGCGAGGCGGCCCCCGTCGGCAAGGACCTGGAGGGGCAGATCCTCGTGCCGTACCCGATCGAGTCGGCCCTGTCGGGCGTGATGAAGCACGTCGACCGCCTCTGGTACCGCCGGACGTTCACGGTGCCGAAGGCCTGGGACGGCAAGCGCGTTCTGCTGCACTTCGGCGCGGTCGACTGGGAAGCCACCGTGTACGTGAACGGCACGAAGGTCGGCGACCATCGCGGCGGGTACGACGCCTTCTCGTTCGACGTCACCGACGCGCTGAAGAAGGACGGGGCCCAGGAACTGGTCGTCGGCGTCTTCGACCCGACCGACAAGGGCGACCAGCCCCGCGGCAAGCAGGTCCTCAACCCCGGCGGTATCATGTACACGCCCACCACCGGCATCTGGCAGACCGCGTGGATGGAGCCCGTGGGCGCGGCGTACATTCACTCGCTGGTTCTCGTTCCGGACGTGGATCGCGGCATCCTGCGCGTGAAGGCGGAGCCGCCGCCGAATCTCGCCGGACTGGCCGGCCGGGGCGACTACACAGTCGTCGTTCGCGCGGACGGCCGGGAGGTCGCCAAGGGTGCGGGGCGAATCGCGGGCGAGGCCGTCGAGGTGAAGATCCCGAACCCGCGGCTCTGGTCGCCCGACGACCCGTTCCTCTACGACGTCACCGTCGACTGGCCCGGCGTGGATACCGTCGAGGGTTACTTCGGCATGCGCAAGGTCGAGATCGGCAAGGACGACAAGGGCATCATGCGGCCGATGCTGAACGGCAAGTTCGTCATGCAGGTGGGGCCGCTCGACCAGGGCTTCTGGCCCGACGGCATCTACACCGCGCCCACCGACGAGGCCCTGCGGTACGACGTCGAGATCACGCGGAAACTCGGGTTCAACATGACCCGCAAGCACGTGAAGGTCGAGCCCGAGCGGTGGTACTACTGGGCCGACAAACTGGGCCTCATGATCTGGCAGGACATGCCGAGCGGAAACAACGGCACCCCCGAGGCCAAGAAGCAGTTTGAGAAGGAGTTGAAGGCGCTCGTGGAGACGCACCGGAACCACCCGTCCGTCATCATGTGGGTGGTCTTCAACGAAGGATGGGGCCAGCACGACACGGAGCGCCTGACGGCCTGGGTCAAGGAACTGGACCCGAGCCGCCTGGTGAACAACGCGAGCGGCTGGACCGACAAGAAGGTGGGCGACGTGATGGACATCCACAGTTACCCGGCGCCGAACTCGCCGAAGCCCGAGCCGTCGCGGGCCGCCGTCCTCGGCGAATTCGGGGGCCTCGGCCTCGGCCTCGACGGGCACACGTGGAAGAAGGAGCACTGGGGCTACAAAGGCATGGCCGGCCCCGATCAACTCACCGCCCAGTACGAGAAGTTCCTCCAGAAAGTGTATCAACTCAAGGACGACCCCGGCCTGTCGGCGGCCGTCTATACCCAGATCACCGACGTCGAGGTTGAGTGCAACGGCCTCCTGACGTACGACCGGGCGATCGTCAAGGGCGACCTCGAGCGTCTGGCGGCCGCCAACCAGGGCGACTTCTCGAGGATGCCGCCCCCGCCCATCGTCAAGGCTGTTGTGCCGACGAGCCAGAAGGAGGGCCTCCCGTGGCGGTACACGACGGACAAGCCTTCCGACGACTGGGTGAAGAAAGACTTCGACGACTCGAAGTGGCAGGAGGGCCCCGGCGGTTTCGGTACCCGGGGGACGCCCGGCGCCGTCGTCGGGACGGAGTGGAAGACGCCGGACATCTGGATTCGCCGCGAGGTCACGCTGCCCGAGGGCACGTTCACCTCGCTCCAGTTCAGCGTGCACCACGACGAGGACGCGGAGGTCTACGTCAACGGCGTCCTGGCGGGCAAGTTCTCGGGCTTCACGGCGGAGTACGTGGAGGCGCCGCTGACGGCGGAAGGCGCGGCCGCGCTCAAGCCGGGGAAGAACGTGATCGCGGTGCATTGCCGCCAGACGGGCGGCGGACAGTTCATCGACGTCGGGATCGTGGACGTGATTCCGGCGACGAAGAAGTAGGGGGGCGGCGGAGGCGTACGGCCGTCGGAGGCGCCCATGACCAGGCGGCTGGCGGCGGTCCCGGCGGTCCCGGCGGTCCCGGTGGGCGCGGCGCTCGCGGCCATGCTGGCGTGGAGTGCGGCCGTCGGGTGTGGTTGCGCGCGGCCCGAGGTGGCGGACGCCGGGCGCGCCTGGCGGCCGCTCCTGGACGGCCGGACGCTGGCGGGATGGAAGGTGAGCGATTTCCCCGGCCACGGGGACGTGAAGGTTCGGGACGGCCGGGTCGTTCTCGGCGTCGGCGAGTTCCCCCTGACGGGCATCACGTGGGCGGGCGGCGACCTGCCGAAGAGCGATTACGAGATCGCCCTGGAGGCGATGCGGATCGAAGGGAGCGACTTCTTCTGCGGCCTGACGTTCCCGGTGGGCGAGTCGCATTGCAGCCTCATCCTGGGCGGATGGGGCGGCCGCGTGGTCGGCCTGTCGAGCCTGAACTGGTTGGACGCGGCCCACAACGAGACGATGGCCCTGCGGGACTTCGAGCGCGGACGGTGGTACCGGGTCCGCCTGCGCGTCACGGGGGCGAGAATTGAGGCCTGGATCGACGACCGCCTGGCGGTCGACTGCGGGATCGAGGGTCGCCAGGTCTCGATCCGGTTCGAGATGGATCCGTGCGCGCCGCTCGGCGTGGCGGCGTATGCGACGAAGGCGGCCGTGCGCAACGTCCGCGTGCGGCCGGTTCCCGAGTGACTCGAAGCGCGAGAGGAGACGATCATGGCAAGGCGAACGGATGCACGTCGGAAGGCCCTGGGGACGGCGGTCGTCGTGGGGCTGGCGCTCGTGAGCCAGGGCCTCCTGGCAGGGTGCATGGCTTCGGACTCCGGACAGCCGTCCGGCAACGGGAGGCCCGCCTCGAAGTCCCTGTTCGACGGCAAGAGCCTCGCGGGCTGGAAGGTGACCGACTTCGCGGGCCACGGCGAGGTCGTGGTCAAGGACGGCCAGATCGTCCTTGAGATGGGGCCGGCCGACCTGACGGGCATCACGTGGGCCGGCGGAGACCTCCCGAAGACGAACTACGAGATCACCCTCGAAGCGGCGCGGCTGGACGGGAACGATTTCTTCTGCGGGCTGACCTTTCCCGTGAAGGACTCCTGTTGCAGCCTGATCTGCGGCGGGTGGGGAGGGACGATCGTGGGCCTCTCCTGCCTGGACGGGTTTGACGCCGCCAACAACGAAACGACCAAGTTCAAGGAGTTCGAGAAAGGCCGGTGGTACCGCATCCGCGTCCGCGTGACGGACCCGAAGATCGAGGCGTGGATCGATGACGAGCAACTGGTGGACGCGAACATCGAAGGCCGCAAGATCGGCGTGCGGATGGAGGTGGAGCCGTCCCAGCCCTTCGGCATCGCGACGTGGCGGACGAAGGGGGCCGTGCGGGACATCCAGATCCGGCCGATCGGCGACTGACCTGTCCGGCGACAGACTCTCGGGGAGACTAGGCATGATGCTTGCCAGGTGCTTTGCGTTCGCGGCGATTCTGTGGGGGGCCGGCGCGGCATGGGCCGGGGAGCCCGCACACCGGAAACTGACCCCCGTTCCCTTCACCGAGGTTGAGATCGGCGACGTCTTCTGGGCGCCGCGGATCGAGACGAACCGGACCCGCACCATCCCTTACGGTTTCAAGCAGTGCGAGCAGACCGGCCGCATCTCCAACTTCGCCAAGGCGGGGGGCCTGGAGCCCGGCGGCTTCGAGGGCATCTACTTTAACGACTCGGACGTGTACAAGATGATCGAGGGGGCCGCCTACTCGCTCGCGGCCCACCCCGACCCCGAGTTGGACAAGTACCTCGACGGCGTTATCGCAAAGATCGCCGCCGCCCAGCAGAAGGACGGCTACCTCTACACGTTCTACACCGTCCGCAAGGAACTCGACAAGCGGTGGTCCGACACGAAGTCCATGCACGAGTTGTACTGCGCGGGCCACCTGATCGAGGCCGCCGTCGCCCACTTCCGCGCGACGGGCAAGCGCAACCTGCTCGACGTGGCGGTCCGCCTGGCCGACTACATCGACTCGGTGTTCGGACCCGGCAAGCGGTACGACGTGTCCGGCCACGAGGAGATCGAACTGGCGCTCGTCAAACTCTACGACCTCGCGGGCGAGGCGCGGTACCTGAACCTGGCCCGCTTCTTCCTGGACCAGCGCGGCAACAAGACGAACCGCCGCGAACTCCACGGCGACTATTGCCAGGACCACAAGCCCATCATCGAGCAGACCGAGCCCGTGGGACACGCCGTCCGCGCGATGTACCTCTACTGCGGCATGGCCGATGTCGCGGCCCTGACCGGCGCGAAGGGCTACCTCCCCGCGCTCGAGGCACTCTGGCAGAGCGTCATCACGCGAAAGATGCACGTGACGGGCGGCGTCGGCGCCCGCCACTCCGGCGAGGCCTTCGGCGACAACTACGAACTGCCCAACGACACCGCCTACTGCGAGACGTGCGCCGCCATCGGCAACGCCCTCTGGAACCACCGGATGAACCTCCTGACGGGCGAGGGGCGGTGCGCCGACGTCCTCGAGCGGGTCCTCTATAATGGGTTCCTCTCGGGCGTGTCGCTCGACGGCGAGAAGTTCTTCTACGTCAACCCGCTGGCCTCCAAGGGGACGCACCATCGGGAGCCGTGGTTCGGCTGCGCGTGCTGCCCGGTGAACGTCGCCCGGATTCTGCCCAGCGTTCCTGGCTACGTCTACGCGTATGACACGGAAGGCGGCATCTACGTGAACCTCTACGCGGCGGGCGGGGGGCGGATCGCCCGCAAGGACGCCCCCGCGGTCGAGATCCGGCAGGAGACGGCCTACCCGTGGGACGGCGCCGTGCACATCCGGGTCGAGCCCGAGAAGCCGTGCACGTTCACGCTCTCCCTGCGGATTCCGGCCTGGTGCTGGCCGAACGACGGGCCGGACGACCTCTACCGGACGCCGCCCCTCAAGGATGAGGTCCAGCCGACCGTCAAGGTGAGCAACAAGGATGCGAAGGTCGAACTCGACCGCCAGAAGGGTTACGCGCGGATTCGGCAGGAGTGGGGCCATGGGGCGGCGGTCGAACTCCTCCTGCCGATGCCCGTCCGCCGCGTGTACGCGCATCCGGAGGTCAAGGCCGACGCGGGCCGCGTCGCGCTCCAGCGCGGCCCGGTCGTCTACTGCATCGAGGCGGCCGACAACGGGAAGTCCATGGACAACCTGTACCTTCCGGCCGACGCGCCGCTGGAGGCCGAGCACCGGCCTGACCTGCTGGGCGGCATAACGGTCATCAAGGGCAAGGCGCTTCTGCGCCAGGCCGACGGCGAGCCGCCCAGGCCGGTTGACCTCACGGCCGTCCCCTACTACGCGTGGGACCATCGGGCCGCCGGGCCGATGATGGTCTGGATCCCCGAGAAGCCGGAAGCGGCGCGCGCGATCCCGAAGCCGACTGTCGCCTCCGAGAGCCGCGTCACCGCGTCGCACGTCAATCCGAACGACGGCCTCGGGGCCGCCAACGACCAGGTCGACCCGGCCAACTCGAACGACCACAAGGTCCCCCGCATGACGTGGTGGGCCCACGTCGGGACCGCCGAGTGGATCCAGTACGACTTCGCGAGGCCGGCGCGGGTGTCGAGCGTCGAGGTCTACTGGTTCGACGACACGGGCCAGGGCCAGTGCCGCGTGCCGAAGTCGTGGCGGCTGCTTTACCGGAAGGACGGGAAGTGGGAGCCGGTCGCAGGGGCCTCGGCGTACGGCGTCGAGCGCGACAAGTTCAACCGCGTGACGTTCACGCCGGTCGAGACGGACGGTCTGCGGATCGAGGTCCAACTGGCGCCGAACGCCTCGGGCGGCGTCCTGGAATGGCGCGTCGGTAAGGCGGATTAGGGAGTCTTCGGCGGCCGGCCCGGCCCTTGCGTGCGGCCGGTGTGGCCGCGCGTCGCGGCACTCGCCCGGTCGGGCGGCAGGCCCAGCGCCTCCAGGATCCGCACGTCGGCCGCCGGCAGGGGGAAGTCGGCGATCTCGGCGGGCCGGACCCACCGGGCGTCGTCGCAGCCGAGCCGCCGGACGCGCCCGGACCCCGCGCGGCAATGGTAGACCCGCAAGGTCACGCGCAGGTGGGTGTAGGTGTGCGTCACGTCGACCAGGTGGTCGCCGACGGTCACCGCCAGGCTGCACTCCTCCTGGAGTTCCCGCCGGATGCACTCCTCGATGGACTCGCCCGGCTGGCGCTTGCCGCCGGGGAACTCCCACAGGCCGCCGAGCATGGCGTCGGCGCGGCGCTGGCACAGGAGGACCCGCCCGCGCCGCCAGATGACCCCGGCCCCGACCTCGATGTGCGGGATGGCCTTGCGCTTGGCGCGGACGGGAACGCGGGCCTGGATACCCCGCGTGGCGGCGAGGCAGAAGCGACCGACGGGGCAGAGGAGGCACCCGGGCGCGCGGGGCGTGCAAACCTCGCTCCCGAGTTCCATGACGGCTTGGTTCCAGTCGCCCGGCGCCCGGCGGGGCACCAGCGCGTCGGCGAGGGCCCAGAGCGCGCGGTGCACCCGCGCCTGCGCGACCGGCTCCGTGACGGCGAACCAGCGGGCGAGGACGCGGACGGCGTTTGAGTCGAGCGCCGCCAGGGGCCGCCCGAACGCGATCGAGAGGACCGCGCCGGCCGTGTACCGCCCGACGCCGGGCAGGCGGCCGAACGCCTCGGGATCGTCCGGCACGCGCCCGCCGTGCTCGTGTGCGACGACCTTCGCGGCCGCGTGCAGGTTCCGCGCCCGCCGGTAATAGCCGAGGCCCTGCCAGACCTTGAGGACCGCCTGGTCCGGGGCCGCGGCCAGGGCCTCGACCGTCGGGAACCGCGCGAGGAACCGCGCGTAGTAGGAGAGGACGGCCGGAACCTGCGTCTGCTGGAGCATGACCTCACTGACCCAGATGCGGTACGGATCGCGCGTCCGCCGCCAGGGCAGGTCGCGCCGGTGCCGCCGGAACCAGGCCAGGAGGCGCCGCTCGAGCGCGCGGCGGTCCGCGGCCGACAGGCGCTCGAGATAGTCGCGGGTGGTTGCTCTTGCCATGGGAAGCCGTGCGCGCGGCGGCTCACAGGTGGGTGGCCCGCTCGAGGGCCTCGTCGAACTCGCGGATCCGGTTGCCCCAGTCATATCGCTGCACGTGGTCGGCGAGTCTCGCGAGGTGGTCCCAGGGGGCCTTGCCCTTGAGGACCCGGGCCAGTTTGACGCGCAGTTCCCGCTCGTCCCGGTAGAGGAACGTCCCGTGCAGATCGGCCGGGACGATCTCCGGGTAACTCAGCGCGGCGGGCAGGAGCGGAAAGCACCCCGCGGCCACCGCCTCGACGACCGGCAGGCCGAAGAACTCGTGGCGGGCCGTGGAGACGACGACGTCCGACCGGCGGACCTGGTCCTCGTAGTCCCTGCGGTCCGGGATGTAGCCGAAGCGGACCAGGCGGTCGGCTAGGCGGCGGCGGGCCTCCTCGAACGCCCGAGGCCAGCGGCGCATCGCCTCGCCCACGACGGCTAGGCGGAAGGGGACCTTCTGCTCGTCGAGAAGGTAGAGGGCCTCGAAGAACGCCTCGGGGTCGGCCTCGAGTTCCCAGCGCTGATTCCAGAGGATTGTCAACGGAGGCTTCCGCTTGCGCCCGCGGCCGGGGACGAAGGGCCGGAGGTCGGCGGCGGGCGGCATGACGCGGGCCTTGGCGGCGATCCCGTCCGACAGGCCCTCGGGCACGAAGTCGGGCATCTCGGCCAGCAGGGCGCGGGCGGCCCCGAGGAAGGCGTCGCGGTGGAAGGCCGAGTTGAACCAGACCTCGGTGGCAGCCAGGGCCGTCACGAGGTTGATGAAGTCGTACTCGAGGTCGCGCCGCTGGCCGGGCTCGGCCGGGCGGGCGAGTTGGCTGTCGTGGAGGTAGACGACGGCCGGCAGGCGGCCGATCGCCGGGGGCGCCAACGCGCGGAAGTCGGCCAGATTCAGGTAGCCGCCCGCGAAGAGGAGGTCGAATCCCTTACCCGCCAGCCCGGCCGCCTCGTGCGCCAGGTGCAGGGCCGCCCCGCGCATCCGCCAACGCCACTGCCGCGCGGGCATGACGAGGGCCGTCCACGCGTGGCGGCTCCGCTCGCGCAGGCCCGCCAGGAAGTCGGCGTGGAGGCCCCCGAGGAACGGCTCGAGCGCCAGGATGCGGATGGGTGTGATCACGCGACAGTCCCCGGTCGGCAGGTCGCCGGCCCCGGCGCCGATGCCGCCTCGCAGGCATGGTACGCTTCGGGGACCGCGTGTCAACGGTTCGGGGGGTCTGGAGCCG
>Ga0315274_10001504_pt1 | contig 35766 bp, 47 predicted proteins | sample YL17G02_20_MG_FD_203700 | JGI IMG/M metagenome (GOLD analysis project Ga0315274, IMG submission 203700) | Sediment microbial communities from Yellowstone Lake, YNP, Wyoming, USA - YL17G02_20 | ecosystem: Environmental > Aquatic > Freshwater > Lake > Sediment | place: USA: Wyoming | collected...
AAGCAGTTCAGAAAGCTCAAGTAGTTCTAGCAGTTCATTCAGTTCAAGCAGTTCCAGTTCTTCCAGTTTTTCCAGTAGCTCAAGCAGTTCTAGTTTTTCCAGCAGTTCTAGTTCTTCAAGCAGTTCATTCAGTTCTAGTTCTTCTAGCAGTTCATTTAGTTCGAGTAGTTCTAGTAGTTCTATATCAAGTTCTAGTAGTAGTTCCGCGGAAAGTTTCTCAAGCAGTTCTTCTTCATCAAGTAGTTTATCATCATCTAGTTCTTCAAGTTCTTTCAGTAGTTCTAGTTCTTCCAGTAGTTCAGAAAGCTCAAGCAGTTCCAGTAGTGAAAGCAGTTCCAGTTCTTCCAGCAGTTCAGAAAGCTCAAGCAGTTCCAGTAGTGAAAGCAGTTCCAGTTCTTCCAGCAGTTCAGAAAGCTCAAGCAGTTCCAGCAGTGAAAGCAGTTCCAGTTCTTCAAGCAGTTCAGAAAGCTCAAGCAGTTCCAGTAGTGAAAGCAGTTCCAGTTCTTCAAGCAGTTCAGAAAGTTCAAGCAGTTCCAGTAGTGAAAGCAGTTCCAGTTCTTCCAGCAGTTCAGAAAGCTCTAGCAGTTCCAGTAGTGAAAGCAGTTCCAGTTCTTCAAGCAGTTCAGAAAGCTCAAGCAGTTCCAGTAGTGAAAGCAGTTCCAGTTCTTCAAGCAGTTCCAGCAGTTCCAGTAGTTCCAGCAGTTCAGAAAGCTCAAGCAGTTCCAGCAGTGAAAGCAGTTCCAGTTCTTCCAGCAGTTCAGAAAGCTCAAGCAGTTCCAGCAGTGAAAGCAGTTCTAGTTCTTCCAGTAGTTCAGAAAGCTCAAGCAGTTCCAGTAGTGAAAGCAGTTCCAGTTCTTCCAGCAGTTCAGAAAGCTCAAGCAGTTCAAGCAGTTCAAGCAGTTCTAGCAGTTCCAGTTCTTCCAGCAGTTCAGAAAGCTCAAGCAGTTCCAGCAGTTCCAGTTCTTCCAGCAGTTCTAGTTCTTCAAATTCATCAATAAGTTTAGAAAGTTCTTCTAGTAGTTCTAGTTCTTCAAGTAATTCTAGTTCTTCAAGTAACTCTAGTTCTTTCAGTAGTTCTTCATTCAGTTCAAGTTCGGCCTCATCGTTACCTCATAAAGTTGAATTCAAAGACGATACCTATGATTATAAATTTAAAGATAATACTAGTGATTATAAATTTAAAGACGATACTTATGATTACAAATTTAAAGAACATTAAATATGCCTGCACTACAGTATAAAAATAAGACAAAGAAACAATATATGCAATTATGGAGAGAAAAAAATAAAGAATATGTCTATCAATATGGTAAGCAATATAGAAAAGTTCACTATAAAGAAATTAGATTAAATTGGAGAAATTGGTGGTTAAAAAATAAAAAACTTTGGTATCAATATAGTAAAAAATATAGTGATAGTCATCGAGAAGCAATGCGACTCAATCAAAAAAATTGGCGATTAAGACATTTAGAAAAAGCAAGATTGGAAAAAAGAATATATATGCGTGATTATAATAAAAGAGAAGAAGTTAAAGAAAAACAAAGATTATGGAAATTAGAAAATCCTAATTATTCTAAAGAAAAACAAAGATTATGGCGATTAAAAAATCCTAATTATTATAATTCAAAAGAAAGAAGGATAAAGAAAAAAGCTGAAAATGCTTTATATAAAGAGAGATTTAGAAATGGTGGTAAATTAACTATTCAAGATATTCAAAAGGTCTATGAAGATAATATCAAGAAGTATGGAACATTGACTTGCTATCTCTGCTATATTTCAATTCAATTCGGTGAAGATAGTATAGATCACAAGACGCCATTATCTCGTGGTGGCACTAATGTAAAAGAAAATTTAGATATAGCACATTTTGTCTGTAATTGTAGAAAACATAACAGAACTGAAGAAGAATATAGAATTTTACTTAAAAATCAAACTACTTAACAAGAAAGGAGCTCTGATATATCGATGTCAAATATCAGAAGTGAATATTATGTTGCTGACGATGTAACCTTTAGAGGTTCGTTTGAAATTGATGGTGTGGCGCAGACGCCGGATGCCGGAAGTGCAAAGGTGCAAATATGGAAAGTAGGTTCCACTACTGCCATATTGACTGAAACTGCCGCAACAATATCAACAACGCAGATAAGATATAAATACACACCTTTAGTCGTAGGCACCTTTACATTATTCCTTTATGCTGCTTTTAATTCCGGCGCGGATAAGAGGACAGGAGTAATTGAATTTCTGGTCAAAAAGAAAGAGGCACATTAATGATTAGTGAAAATTCGTTGGCAAATTTAAGAGTTACTAAACCAAAAAAAGAAGGGTATGGCTACCGGTATGTGATACCGCAGGATAAAATTGATGAGTTGTTTACTTATTTGGCTGAAGGCATATCATTAAAACAATCGGCTAAAAAAGCCAAGATTTGTTTTGAAACCGCAAGGAAGTATTTTAGGCGTGGTGATGAGAAGCGCGGGATAAAGCCGCTTCAATGGCGTTTGACTGTATTCCAAGATAAGATTTCGGAGAAATATAATGTACTTTTGGTTGAGCGCCGGGGTGAAATGGTTGATATTCTCCGTACAAGCATAAACCATTTAAAAGAGAGAATTAAAGAAAAAACTTGTAAATTCTGCGAAGGCACAGGAATACAGACCGGTAAAGACGATATGAAAATAGTATGTCCTATATGCAAAGGCGAAGGGAAAATTATGGGTTCATTAATGGACAAGTCAACCTTAAGAGACTTAGACCGGTTAATTCGCCTTGAGGTATTTTTGCTTGGCGGAGTTACTCAAAAAGAAAAAGAAAGAAAAATGTTAAGCGCGGAGGAGATTGCTGGTGGAAGTGATAACGAAGGAAATTAAAAGAATAGACTGGCAGAAAGAAATAGACAGCCGGTCTCAACAAGATGCGAGGAAGTGGCAGATCAAGGAATATCGGCGCTGCGCTGAGGATAAAATCTATTGGTTCAATAACTATATCTGGACAATAGATACGCGTAGAGCTCCAGCTCCTACTATTATTCCTTTTATATTATGGTCTAAACAGATAGAATTAGTTAAGCAATTAGATAAATACGAAGATTTATTCATTGATAAACCGCATGATCTCGGAATTTCTTGGACAATTATGGGATGGGAATTACATCAAGCTTTGTATACTAAAGGTTTTACTGCCTTGAATATTTCAAGAAAAGAATCAGAAGTGCAAGATTCCGGCAATACCTTTCATGCTTTACATGGAAGAGTATTATTTATGTATATGAGATTGCCACCTTTTTTAAAACCAAGAATACATAACCCGTTTTTAATATTTGCTGTGCCTTCAATGAACTCCATAATTAAAGGTGAATCGTCAAACCCCAATGCCGGTAGAGATACTCAATATAGATTTATTTTTATTGATGAAGCGGCTTGTATAGAATGTTTAGATGAAATGTGGAAAGGAGTCCGCGCTGCTACAAATACTGTTTGTCTTAATTCAACTCCGCCGAAAGAAAGTGTAAATAATAAGTTTGCTGAAATTAAAGATATGCCTAATTCAGGATTTACTAAAATGAGATTTCATTGGAAGGATAACCCCCAACATGACGAAAACTGGTATAATAAAAAGACTGCTTCTATGACTGAAGAAGAAATAGCACAAGAAGTTTTGGTGGGTTATGATAAGGCAAAAATTAACCGTTCCTATCCAGAATATGGCGATGGGATACATCTATTAGGCCATAAGGTATATCTTAATCCTAAATCAAAGTTATACTGTTTTGTTGATTTCGGCCTTGAGGGAGAGGTATTCATTTTTGCCCAAAAGGATTTTGAGGAGAGGTTATTTATCTTGTATTATAAGATATTCTTCAATATGCTCACTCCAGAGTTGTATCATGAGTTTATTAAATGCTTGGATGCTTTAGGTTATACAGGGGAAATTAAAGACATGGTTTTTATCGGTGATAAATCAGGGAATAAAAGAAACCGAGTTACTAAGACCAGCGTGATAGAAGATTATAAAAAGGTTTCTAACGGCTCAATAGATATTCATACGCGAGAAATCTCTAATGATGAAAAGATGAAATGCGTAAAGGCATGCTTCAAGAAATATATCAATGGCCGGCCGCAGTTCAATATTTCAGATGAACCAACTTGCTTGGAATTGGCAAAGTGCCTGAAAAATGTTACGCTTAATAAGACCGGACAAGACCATATCGATAATAAATATACTCATGCGGTTAACGCGATTGAATACGGTATAAACTATTTATTTCCTAAAACAAAAGCCGCGGGTATTGTTGTAGGCATAGATCCGGGTGAGGAAATAAAAGATGATAATGGCAAAGTAATTAGGACAGTTGAGCCGGTAATGACCAGAGGCGCTTCTGTGGCTTCTGTAATAAATAGATACAGAACAGAAAGAAGGGGGTTACTACAATGAAACGAAAAGCTAAAATAATACAAGAATCAAGCGAAGTGGTAGTTAATTTTAACGAGCGCGCTAAACGCTCTGTAGAAATTCAGCGTAGATTAGCTGAAGCATATCCGATGGTAGGCGGTTCAAGTGATGATTCTCTGTGGCGCTCATTGACTACTAATCAGGATAGAGATCTTAATCTGCTTACGCAACGTAGGATGCAGGATATCGCTTTTTACCTATATGATAGCAATCCTATGGCAGGCAGGATTATTGAAATCATTGAGGATTTTGTCATCGGAGATGGTTTCAGTTATACAGCGCAAGACCCTGATGTCAAAGAAGTATTGGATAACTTCTGGGAAGACCCAGATAATAACTTAGATGAAGAAATGAATGTCAATGTTGTAGAGTTATTTCTTTTCGGAGAACTTTGCCTGCCTGTCTGGGTCAACTCAGCTGACGGTGCTGTGAAGTTAGGGTATATAGACCCCAAGACAATATTGAAAATTAAAAAAGATTCTAATAATACTAAAATAAATAAGACTTTAATCTGGAGAAAGCCCAGCGGTTCAATAGAAAGAGAAATAAATATTATCAATGTTGATAAAGCATTGAGGTCTGAGACTTATGGCAGATTAGTAGGAAATTGTTTCTATTTTACGATTAATAAAGTAAGTTCAGCAACGCGGGGTAGAAGTGCGCTATTAAGGCTCGCCGATTGGCTAGACGGATACGACCAATTCCTTTTTGCGAGATTAGAACGGGCATTTCTGCTGAATAATTTTATTTGGGATATTGAATGTGAAGGAATGGATAAGGGAGAATTAGAAGAATTTGTTAAAACTATAGCTATACCTCGACCCGGTTCAATAAGAGCGCATAATGAAAAGGTAAAATGGAAATCTGAAACTCCAAAGTTAGAATCTGCTGACGCTTCAGAAGAGGCAAGATTATTTAAACAGCAGATATTAGGCGGTTCTGGATATCCAGAGCATTGGTTTGGTGAAGGTTCTACAACGACTAGAGCAACTGCGAAAGAGATGTCCGCTCCGGTATTAAAAAGTTTAAAGTCAAAACAGAAAAAAATTAAATTTATGATTAAGCGGATATTCAATTTTGTTATTGACCAAGCGATAATTGCCGGGACATTATCTAAAGATGTTAATAGAAGTTTTAAGATAATACCTTCGCCGATTGTTTCAGGAGACAGCAGTAAAGGCGCTGCTGAAGCGATGAGTGGTTTAATCGGCGGTTTAGTTCAGGCTTCTGATAAAAAATGGATAAGCGATAAAAAAGCAAAAATAGTTTTAAATGCGGTAATTAGTCAATTAGGCGTTGATATGGAAAGCGATACTGACGATGAAAAGGAGGAAACGATAAATGAAAAATAGCATTAAATTCCTGTTTGAAAATAATGAGAATAAAATACTGCTCGATAAATTAGACGAGATTATAAAATTATATACTTCTAAAAAAGATGGAAATATAAAAGAGGAAATTGAGGCAATCAAAAAATCCTTCAAAGAGGCAATATATAAGATAATAGAATCAGGAATTAAGGATATCGAATTTGACAAAATATCTGCTGACGCAAAAAGTTTGTTTATAGATTTTATATCTAACATAGATATAAAATCTCTGGAAGCGAAAGATAAGCCTTTACTTCCGCAATTAGAAAAAATACTTCAGTTATACGCTTCAAAACGGCGTGGAGATGAAGTCAAGCAAAGCTTTGAAGAGTTGAATCAGTCCTTCTGTGAATGTATTAAAGAAATAATAAAATCAGGCAATATTGATATCCAGCTTGAAAAAATGCCTCCGTTCTCTGCTGAGCTTTTTGATAAGTTTACGGAGTATAAATATTTAGCAGAACAGCCTGACGGCAATAAACAGGCCTTTAATACATTCAAAGAAATGAAAGACAGTAATGTAGATTATAAAGAATATAAGTTTACAATAAAAATGAAAGAAGCAGAAAAGAAAATAGGTAAATTTGCACTATATCATCAATGGTGGAAAGGAAAACATTTAGAAAGCAAAAAAATAGAAAGTTTTATCATTGCTACTGATTTTAATATTGATTTGTTTTTGGATGTTAACCCTTTAAAAGAAGATTTTAAAGAAGCGATATTTTATATCAAACCTTCAAAATATGAGGTTATGCAGGTTAATGAATCTACTACTTTTGTAGCCCCGCGAAGCAGCCTCAATATCACCGAGATGCCAACATGGATGAAAATAGTTGATATGGGGAATGTATCCATTTTGGAGTCCACAGAATTAGAGAAAACAATAGAGTTTTCAGGCGATAAACTTAAAGGAATATTTAGTGCGAAAAGAGATAATGAGAGTTCAGATTTCTGGAGCTTAAAAAAATAGTTCTTGACAAAAAGATTTTTATTGTATATATTTTAAGCAGATAGGGTTATATACTTATCCACAAGATATCCACAGGATAGTCCACTTTACGGATTTATTATAGAGATATAGTAAATCCGTTTTTTGTTAGTTAATAAGGAGGTGCCCTACGCCATACCCCAACGAACACGCGTGCAGAGTTGCAGAACCACTTCCTTCTGGTTCATCCGTAACTGCACGCAAAACAATCGCTCCAGGTATAAGTATAATTATTCAACGCCCTAAAAGTGGCGACTCTATGCACGCACAATCCTATCGTTTTTCAAAACATCAATTCACTTCTGAAGAAGCGAAAGCATGGTTAAAGAAACATAATATTTCCTATATATCATTTGAGCCGGCAAGCTCCGGAGAACAAGAAACACGAAAGGAAATTATTGGAAGAATAACCAAAGAACTATCCGGTGCCTTAATTGTTTAAATTAAATCAAACCAATATAGTTTGTTTTTTAGAAAGTACTTCTTCCGGAGATATCTGGAAGGTGATGATTATCGAAGAAGGGCTTTCTAAAAACGGAAAATATTATACCAAAGAAGCCCTCCAAAAAGCAGTTCCTCTTTTTGAAAAATCCAAAGTTTGTTTCTACGAATGGAAAGATAAACATTTTGACCATATTCCATTAGCATTAGAGAAAATTCGTCCAGAAGGCTTTCCTCTCCAGACCGCGGGGTATCTTGATAATGTTAAATATGAAACCGTAAAAATCGAAGGGAGAGAAGTTACTGGTTTAACCGGGTCTCTGCATTTACTTGAGGAAAATAGCAAGGTCCAAGAGTTAAAGCAGATGCTCATAAATGCTTGGCAGAAAGGATTAAAAAACTTTCTTGGTTTGTCAATAAACGCGGAAGGCCCGTCAAGTGTGCGTATGCTTAATGGCCAACCGGTAACGGTGGTAAACGGGATTAGTAAAGTATTCAGCACGGATTTTGTAACTCAACCTGCGGCTGGCGGTGAGTTATTAAAAATAATCGAAAGCCTAAACCAAAGAGGAGGTAGCGAAAAAATGTTTAAGAAGATTCTTGAGGCCTTAAAGGCTTGGAATCCGAAATTATTAGAAAGCGTGGATATCGAGAATATCACCGGAGAAGAAGTAATCAGTATTTTTGAGTCGCTGGTCAAAGAAGCAAAAGAAAAGAAATCCGCTAAATGTTCTGAGTTAGAAGGTATTGTTAAACATTTAAAGGATAAAAAATATGACGAAGCAGAAAAACTGCTTAACGAAGTCATTAAAATGAAAGAAATGACTGACGAGGAGTTAGTAAAAGCTGATGACTCTGCATTATCTCCTGAACAGTTAAAGAAAAAACAGGCATTGCTTAAAGCACAATCAGACGCTGCTGCAGCGGGGCAGACAGAAGCAAAAAAGAAACAAGATGCAATAGATGCCAAACAAAAAGATATCGAGGCAAAACTTATCGATATGGAAAAGAAGGCTAAGACTCGCGAGTGCAAAGAGATGTTGCAGTTGGTGCTTGATGAGAGTAACCTTCCCGAGCCAGTAAAAGGCAAAATAAAAAAGAATTTTGAAAATAAAATATTCACCGAAGCAGAAATTAAAGAATCAATAAAATCTGAACGCGAAACATTGGCCAAATTAATCGAAAGCAAGGCTATAATCGATTTTGGCGGAGATATTGAAGGAAGTTTCGTCGAAAGAGAACCAGTTACAAGGCTGCAGGCATCTATGGATTTAATGCTTGGTTATAAACCTAGCGATGCCGAAAAAGATAAGTATAAAGATATTGATGGATTTACATCATTAAGAGAAGCCTATGTGGCTTTTACGGATGACCCCGGGATCTCTGGAAGATTAGGCCCGAAAGCAATTTCAAGATTGACGGAAGCTTTAGACGATAATAGTACATTTACTTACGCTTTAGGTTATTCTATGCAGAGAAGGATGCTTCCTGAATATAAATCAATCCCAGAACTTTGGAGAAAAATAGCGGTTACTACACCGATAAAAGATTTTAAATTGCAAGAAAGAATACAATGGGGAGGCTTTGGCGTGCTTCCTACAGTTCAGGCTGCAAGAACGGTTGCAGGTACTCCTATTGATAGTGAATCTCCTAATTATCCTGAACTTGGATTCCCGACCGACCAAGAAGCAACCTATGCAATCATGACCAAAGGTGGAATGATTACCATTACCAGAAGAATGATTATTGATGACGATTTAAAAGTGCTTACTGGTATTCCAAAAAGAGTAGGTAAAGCCGCTGGTTATACATTAAATCAGTTTGTATTTGATTTAATGATAGGTTATGGTGCTTCTGGTATTAATACAGCTAAGATCTACGACAAAGATTATGCCGGCACAACCACAGTACTTTATGCGACATTGCATAAAAATTACAGAACAGGCGCCTTAGGTTATGATAACCTGCAAGATTTATTGAATGATATGTGGTATCAGTGTGAACTTGGTTATAAGACTGATGTTGCAACACAGATAACTAATGGTACAACATTAGTGGTTACAACTACTACATATATTAAAGCAGGAGACTATCTTTGGATAGATGGTGAAATAGTTAGAGTTGACACTGTAACTAATACTACTACATTAGAAATCACAAGGGGATTGTTTGGAACAAGTAGCGCTACACATGAAGTAGCAGCTGATGTACGTAAGGTAACTCAATTCTTAGGTACAGAAAAACCTACTCTCTGGGTACCTCGTTCTTTAAACGGAACTGCATTAGCATTAGTCGCTCCCGGAAAACATCCTGAAAACGCAGAAGGCGGAATAAACACATTGGCTGGCCAGTTTGATGTTCAGCAAAGTCCGTTCCTTCGCGGTGATGAAAATAACTATTATCTAACAGCAAAAACTTCTGACATAGAAGGTATTGAAATAGGATTTTTAAACGGCAAAGAAGAACCCGAGATTTTAGTGCAGGATCAACCTACGGCCGGCAATGTGTTTCTCTACGATACAATCCGCTATAAAGTGCGCCATGAGTACGGCGGAGCAGTTGTTGACTTCAGGGCATTTGCAGGTGCGATAGTAGCATAATAAAACCCGAGTTAATGGCGATGACCGGGGCTTTCGAGGTAATTTGACAGTCCCGGCACAGCTGTTAAGCTGAAAAATGCTTAATGTTAAGGAGGTATTAAATGTCTAAATTTACAAGATACAAATATGGTGTGGCAAATGAAAGAGGCACTGCCATAACGAAAACAAGTGCCTATCCTATCACAGAAGCAGATATTTTAAGGATAGGTCAATTTTTTGTTTGTAGTGGTGTTACCACGTTAACTTTGCCTGTGGTCAGTGGAAATTTAAAAGGCGTAAGTGTGTATGTTACCGGAAATAATGCTGCTTCAAAAGTCGCAGTTGCGGCTGGTTTCGGAGGCGGTGGCGGTGATTATGATACAGTAACAGTAGGAGCATATAATACAGTAGAATTTTGGTGCGATGGAACTAATTGGTATGCGTTATCGTCTTCTGTAGGCGCAAGCTAAGGAGGGCTATATGCCTAAACCAACCAGATATAAATACTCTGTCGCAAACAGAAGAGGGGAACCTCTTACAGTAACAGCAGATTACTCGCTTACAGAAGCGGATATTATGAAAAGCGGTAATTTATTTATTAAAATTACCGCAATAGCTCAATTAACCCTTCCTGTTGCTAGCGATAATTTAAGGGGCGCTAGTATCTATGTAACAACTACAGATCAAGCAAATATATATACCGCTGCCGGTTTTGGCGGAGGTATTACTACAACTGATACAGTTCAGCTAGGAGCATATGAAACTGCTGAATTTTGGTGCAATGGAACATATTGGTATGCTTTGAACGCTACTGTTGCTGCAGCTGGTTCTAGTTCTTCTAGTTCTTCAAGTAGTTCATTCAGTTCAAGTAGTTCAAGTAGTTCATCTAGTTCATTCAGTTCTAGTAGTTCCAGTTCTTCAAGTAGTTCATTCAGTTCAAGTAGTTCATCTAGTTCATTCAGTTCAAGCAGTTCAAGTAGTTCATCTAGTTCATTCAGTTCAAGTAGTTCATCTAGTTCATTCAGTTCAAGCAGTTCAAGTAGTTCATTCAGTTCAAGCAGTTCATCTAGTTCAGAAAGCTCAAGCAGTTCTTCCAGCAGTTCGAAAAGCTCAAGCAGTTCATCTAGTTCAGAAAGCTCAAGCAGTTCTTCCAGCAGTTCAGAAAGCTCAAGCAGTTCATCTAGTTCAGAAAGCTCAAGCAGTTCATCTAGTTCAAGCAATAGTTCTAGTTCATCTAGTTCCAGTTCGTTTACTGGTGAAGGTTGGTTAGGGTTAGGCGCTGAATCACTGTATTCAGTCTGTGAAGACGATGGTTCAAGCACTACTATCGAAGCCGCTTTGAATGGAACTAATGTTTGGAAACATACTGCTAATGAAACCCATTTCTTCATCATTGATTTAGGGGCAACTCGGAATGTCCAGCAAGTTAGAGGCCGTTCTGGTGGAGATGCAAGTTGTGATCCTACTAATGTAAATATCTATGTTGGTGATAATCCGGCTGATTTTGGTGCTGCAATTTATTCAGGGATTACAAACTGGCAAGATACAACTATTTGGCAAGAAATTGATATTGCCAATACTAATGGTAGATACGTTAAAGTAGAGATTACCACTACAGAAAGTGGGATTAAGACTCTTGAGTTCGGTGGGCCTGCTACCGGATATTTCAAGATATTCGATGTTTATGTGGCAGCGGCAGTTTAGTTAAAGTAAATTAGGGGAGAGAAACAATTTCTCCCCTAATAAATATAGGAGATTAAAATGGCAGCGCCGGCATATAAATGTCCATTTAAAGTTAATGCGGGGGCTGGGATAACTTGCGAAGCTGTCGCTTGCGGTATGTATAATGTCATCGAAGAAGACTGCAATATTATTATGGTTAACCGCAGGCGTTTTCAGTTATTAGGAAAAGTCGTTCCTAGTATAAATATTTATTCCAGTTCATCGAGTTCTAGTTCTTCTAATTCTAATTCTAGCTCTTCATCTAGTTCGAGTATTTCTTCTTCTTCTAGTTCTAGTTCTAGTTTTTCCAACAGTTCTTCTTCTAGTTCTAGTTCTAGTTTTTCCAGCAGTTCTTCTTCTAGTTCTCGAAACGCTGAATAAACTTAGAGGAGATAGAATAAATGAACAAAGATGCAATTAATGGGTATGGAATGGTATTACGGTTTGTTACGCCTGCATTAATTGCAATTACGCTTTTTATCCTCGGGATGATAAGGACTGATATGTGTTCAATAAAGGCAGAAACCAAAGCCAATTTTGATAGATTAGAAGCAGTGGCACAGATTAACTTTGACAAAATAGATCTGCAATTAAGTAACCATCTTTCGCATCATCAACAATTTGATAAAGAGATATTTGAAAGATTGACCAAAATAGAAACAAAGATTAAATAATATGTCCTATACGAGAGAAGATTACCTAGCGCGCCTTGAAACGGTTTTGCAAGACGACGCGGAGAAACTGCAACCCAACGATAAATACCGTATTTTATCCCGGGCTGTATTGATTTTCTCTAAAGATAGGCCACATTCAAAAGTTCATGAACTGACTGGTGATGGCACAGCTTATGATTTTGCTCTACCGACTGACTGGGTAGATAACTTTTCTTATATCAAAGGCGAGATAGAATATCCGGCAGATGATTATCAGAATCCGCAGTATGTTGAATCAATAGACTGGAAGTTCTTTAAGAAATTGGTTTCAACTGTTACAACTACTTATCTAAGATTTCTTACTTTTATACCGGTAAGCGCTAAAATAGCGAGATTTGAATATACGTTGCCTCATACGTTAAATGAGACGACTTGTACCATTGATGATAATGATATAGAGGCAGTGGTAACATTAGCTGCCAGTCTTTGTTTCTGGGCTCTTGCGGCAAAATTTGCACAAAGTACTGACTCTACCCTTGAAGCGGATGTTATTGACTATCAGCGAAAATCAGATTTATATACCAACTTGGCTAAAGAACAACTGGCTATATATAATTCACTGATGGGCTTAGGGGAAGAGGCTAAAGGCACTGCGGCTGCCTCAGCCGGAGTCGCCATTAAGGACCTTGATATAATTTATTCATGGTCTGAAGATATGCTGACACATCCGCTCAGATATCGTTAATATACCCCAGAACGAAGAATTTGGAGAAGGCGGAGATAGAAACCTCTTATAATATATTATATATAATAACTATATATATTATATATAATATATATCTATCCTCCCACCTTAATTGAAGTGTCATTAAGCTTAATCCGTACACAAATAAAGACTAAACTGGAAGCAATCTCCGGCGTGGAGAAAGTTTATGATTATAAACGTTTCTGTTCTGACTGGGCGACTTACAAGGATTTATTTATAAAGGACTCTAAAGTAAATACTTGGGAAATTGAAAGAAGGTCTTTCTCAAGGATGGCAAGAGGAGGTTCCGGAGATGTCGAAGATACAAGCCATGAGTTTATTATCCGCGGTTTTTATTCTTTCTATGATGCTCTGGCGACTGAAAAAACGTTCCAAGACCTAGTGGAAACGATTTGCGCTGATTTCATTGACGACCCTACGCTGGGCGGAAAAGCGAAAATAGTGCATGTGCCGATTACAGGCACTTTTACAATAGGGAAACTCGGAGAAGTTCTCTGTCATATAGTTGAGATAAATATTAATATTGAAGACCGTATCATTTAAAAGGAGGGAAGATGACCAGTAAGATTAGTAGAATTGCTCAGTTAGCGGGCAAAGTAGAAAGTAACAGCGGCTCAGCGGAAACATTAGATGCCACTAATGCAACAATATTAGCATATGATCCTGTAATGGATGCAGAGTTCGAACAGTTCAAAAGAAACCCAGTAACTAAACACATGTCGCGCTTCGGCTCAGAGCCGGGGGCAAGGAAGATGTCTTTGACATTTAAAGCAGAACTGATGGGCCCTGTTGCAAATTGTAGAGGCACTACCTTACCAATAACCCCATTTTTAAGGGCCTGTGGATTATCAGAAACTTTTCCGAATAACAATTCCAATCTTTATATTCCTATATCTAATAATTTTGTAACTTGCACAATAGCTAAATATGAAGACGGATTCAGAAAGACAATGCTCGGCGCGGCCGGCAACGTAAAATTCCAGTTTAAAGTTGGCGAACCAATATTCTGCGAATTTGCCTTTCAAGGTAAATATTCAGAACATAGTGATACAGCATTATTGTCGCCGACATACCCGGCACAGGTGCCATTCATTTTTATGGGCGCTACGGTTACTATTGCCGGAAATTCGTTAGTACTGGATGCTTGCGAACTTGATTTACAAAATGAGATAGTGATTTCCCCAAGGCCACAGGATCCTTCCGGGATTGATTATGCGAAGATTACTGGAAGAAACCCGATAATGACATTTGATCCAGAATTGGTTGCGACTACTGACCATAATTTTTATAGTCTGATAATGTCCCGTTCAACCATGACGGTAGTAATAATAATGAATGACTCTATTGGAAATTGTATCAATTTTTCACTTCCAGCAGTAAGATATACTGGTTTGAAAGAAGGAGATAGAGGTGGTATTAGGATAATGAACGCTACCTGCGAAGTATGCAAGAATTCTGATGGCGGCAATGATGAACTGACTATAACAATGGGAGCTTCATCGAGTTCATCTATGTCTAGTTCTTCCACATCTAGTTCTTCTAGTTCTAATAGTTCTAGTTCTAATTCTTCTAGTTCTAGTTCTTTTAGTTCTAGTTCTAGCTCTCGTAGCGTATAGAAATAGAGGAGCGTTTATATGCCTTCAGAATTTGTATGCAATATACAAATGGATTTGGCTATCCCTGATTTTATGGATGCCAGTGTTCCGTTAAAACAGATTGCTGAAGAAATAAAAAATGATATTCAGCAGAATATCCGTTTGCAACGAGGTCTTGACGGAGCATCCTTTCCTGCCCTAGAAAGAAAAACAATATCAAAAAAAGGTTTTAGCGCGGCATTGATTGAAAAAGGGATTTTACTCGGTGCTATCCATGCCTATGTACCATATAAAAATACAGCAGTTGTTGGGGTAATTGGCAGAGGTGAGCCAAAACGAGATGAAGTAGCAAGAAGGCTTCAGGAAGAAGGGGTGAGGACTAAAAAAGGAAGAATTAAAAAATGGATATTCTTTGGCATTTCTTCAAAGATGAAGAAAGAAATAAATTTAAGGATGGAACGCTGGGTAAGAGAGAGAATACAGAAAGCTGCGAAAAAGTTTATTAACCTAAAGTATTAAAAAGGAGAAAGCATGATAGACGCAATTGCTGTAGGTCAGATAAAAGAATATGTATTAAAATCAGATAAAGAAAATCCGACGATATGGTTGATAGGCCCGTTAGACTCTATTACAAAAGCAAAGATTATTTCGAGTTTCGGGAAGGTTGAAATAAAAGATGGCAATCCTGTCTATGTGCAGGGCGAGATGGATTTGGCATTGAATAATTTCTCTATCGTCAAATACGGCTTGAAAGGTTTTAAGAACTTTAAATCAGGCGATAAAGAAGTTGAATTCAAGACTGAAAAGGTAAAAGTTTTCGGCGCGGAAATTGAGGCAGTCTCAGACGATATATTAAAAATAATCCCTTTATTTGCTATTACTGAATTATCAAATGTTATCTGGGGAGAGAATCAAGTAAGTTCTGAATTAGCAAAAAACTGAAATTGGCAGTTGAAGTCTCAAGTTTAGGACTTAACTGCCATAATTGTAATGAATATCAGAAGAAATTCCGGGGTTGTTTCGGAAAACCGGTTCAACCATATCTGATAGAAGGAAAACCAGCAGATAGATGTGTAGCAAAGATATTACCTCCAGAGATAAAAGAATATATTAGATATTATGAATATTATAAAAAAGGGTATCTTCCTTTTAAGGGCAGCGTTTCAGAGCAGCCGGTCAAGATGCTTGATATATTCGACATATTGGAATCAGCGGAAATAGAAATGATTAATAAAAAATATAAGGTGTAATATGCCAGAACAGAATTTTAAAGTTTTCTTATCATTTAAGGATGAGGCTACGGGTAAATTTATAAAGGCTACGGAAGACCAAATTAATTCTATGAAGAAATTGGGTCTTACTATAAAGAAAGAAGGCGGAGCTGCGGCTATTGATATAGATAAGATGGGCAAAGCAATGACTGAAGCTGGTAGGTGTGGTCGTTTTTTAGATTTTGAAATAAAAGGTCTTATGAAATCACTTGGTAGTTTACGTAATACGATTCTTGTTTATATGTTTGGTTTAAGGCCTTTTATTAATTTTACTAAAGAATCTATTGAAGCAGCTCAAGCTCAAGAAGACGCAGAACGCCGTTTAGCCGCTGCTTTTGCGGCTACAGGCACTGGCTCAAGGGCAGGCGCTAATGCTATCATAGAACAAGCTAATGCCTTACAGACTTTAACTGGCGCTAGCGATAATGAAATAATCTCCGCTGCTTCAATATTAGCTACTTATAAATTGAATGAACAACAGATTCAAAGACTACTTCCTTTATTAGTGGATATGTCTAAATTAGTCCGTTCTAGAAGCGGTGAAGAAATGAGTTTAGCTTCTATCGCAAAGGCAACAGGACAGGCATTTTCTTCAAATGCATCTCGGTTAGAATATTTAGGTATTAAGCTTGATGAAACTACTAAAAAAACTAAAGATTTTGACATTATATTAAAAGCAATAGCAGGTTCTGTTAGTGGTGCGGCTGCAGCAATGGCTGGGACTTTTAGCGGACAAATGAAGATTTATGCTGCTGCTATGCATGAATATCATGAAAGTTTAGGTAATATCATAACAAAATCTCCATATTTTATTGCTGTTATACAGTTAATGACAGGAGAGATAAATAAACATAACGAGGCATTAAAAAATTCACAGGCGCAAACAGATAATTTCGCTGAGGCATGGCGTAGAATATTGGCTGCATTGGTAGGAGTTTGGACTGTTCTTAATGGTATGATAAATGTGATTAAAGGTGTAGGCCTTCAAATTGATATTATAGTTATCGGCATATCAGAATTTATCTCTAAAGTTTTATTAGGTGTTAATGCTATTATTATTGCTCTTTTGTCTGTAATTCCGGCAACTAAAGGAATACAAGAACAATTAATTAAAGCCGGTGATGAGATAGATTTATGGCGAGAAACATTTAAAATAACTAATGAGAATTTAATAAAAGATATGAATAGCGCTGCTGATTCTTTGTTTAATATGACAGGTAGCGCTGTTGATTTATATGCTAAAATTCTTGAAGGCGCTAGTAATGTATCAGCGCAAATGAAAATAGATGTTAAGGGCCTCATAGGAGAATTAGACAATTTGCAGAATGAAACAGGGGCTAAATTTAATGCTATGCAGACATTTATGCAATCATTTGCAACTGGAGCGCGCGATGCAATAGTTGATGGACTTATTAAAGTTGTTAAATTGGAGTTTTCTGGACTTAAAGATGTTGTGGTAAGTTTTGGTGATATAATGTTAAAAACTATAATGCAAATCATAGTTAATTTAATGCTTATGGCTGTATGGAGTAAGGCTGCAGGATTTTTAGGTTTCGCGGGAGGTTTAGCGGGAGGTTTAGCGGGTCATACTGGTGGATATCTTTTAAGTTTAGAAAATAGTTTCGGTTACCGTAAAAAATTCCACTCCGGCGGCGAGGTCCCGGCGACATTGCTTGAAGGCGAAGGTGTAGTAAACCGAGCTGGCATGCGTTCTTTAGGAGTGGATAACCTGAATAAGTTAAATCGCGGAGAGCAGGCTGGCGGAGGCGCAGTGGTAAATAATTATTATATTCAGACTATTGATGAGCGTTCATTCAGGGAAAGGCTTCAACAACACGGCGATATCTATGCTAATGCTTCGGAGGGGGCCATCAGGGACAATTCTTCATTGCGTTCAACTAGTCAAAGATGGGGGTAATTTATGGCGAATTCTGATATTTTAGTTTTGAATCCTGAGTTTGGCCTTACTCAAACAATTTTTTTCAATACTTTAATCACTGAATCCGAGTCTGGCAAAGAATACCGCGACGCTTTATGGGATCATGGCTTAAGGGAATACCGGCTTAATTGCGAATTCCTTACCCAGGCAGCAATGGATGAAATTTGGAGATTTTATATAGATAGGAAAGGCGCTTATGATTTCTTTTTGGTTAAAATCCTTACAGAATATCAGATATCTGATGAAAATGTTGGAACAGGTAATGGTGGGACAAAAGTATTCAATTTAGATTATTTTCCAGTTGATACAGTAGCTAATCATTCATGCACAGTTGGAGGCGTAGCTAATACTGATTATACATTAAGCAATGATTTTGACAACGAAGTGTCAAAAATTACTTTTGGTACTGCACCTGCTAGTGGTGCAATTCTTGTTACTTATGAATATTATTTTAAAGTTAGATTTGCTGAAGATAAACTAACTAGAGAATTGGCGGCATATCAATTATTGCATGCCGGTATGGTCTTAAAAGAAGTACGTTGGACTACTTATACTACTCCTACCGGAGTTAGTTCTTCAAGTAGTTCATCCAGTTTTTCTTCTAGCTCTTCAAGCTCAAGTTCATATTCCAGCTCTTCAAGTTCTTCTTCAAAATCAAGTTCTTCTTCTAGCTCATCCAGCAGCAGTTCTTCTTCATCCAGCTCATCGAGTTCCAGCTCTTCTTCAAGTTCAAGCTCTTCAAGTTTCTCCAGTTCATCAAGTTCGTCTAGTTTTTCATCAAGCTCATCCAGCTCATCTAGTTCAAGAAGTTCTAGCAGTTCAGGAGCTTAATATGTTAAGCTTATCCGCGACATTAATCACCATAAAAAATCAGGCTTTGCACAGGCCGGTTGAAATTCACGATTTATATTTAGGTAGCCAGACTCTTGAAGATTCAAATACTCTGCATTTCGTTCATTTCTATCGCCCTATAACTTTTTTCACTTATATCGGGCATATTGAACAAAGTTATATCTCTTTAGGTGTGTTAAGAACTAGTGTTAAAAGAAGCGCTAAAGGAGAAATAGAACGCGTCAATTATCGTATAGATAATGTCAATAAAGCAATGGGCGCACAGGCGGCAGCGCATGATTTCCGCAATAAACGGGTAGTTACGCGACTTATCTTCAGAGACCATTTAAGTTCCTATCTGGATGCAAAAGTGGTTTTTGACGGGTTTATTCAGTCCATAGCTTTTCCAGAAAAAAGAATAGAAGCTACTTGCGTTCCGATAATCGGCTCATTGGATTTTGAGACCGGCTGGCCGTATCAGATACAATGCAATGCTAAGTTCGGGGATAGTTATTGCACTATCAACAAGGAATTAGCCGCAAATAAAGTTACAGGCGCTGCGACTGGCGGGACTACTACGACTTTAATCGATACGGTCAATTTAATCCAAGCAGATGATTATTGGAATTACGGGACGGTTACTTTTACTTCAGGAAATAATAGCGGAGACTCAAGAAAAATAGTCGATTTTGATAGTGGTACGGATAAGGCAACTTTAGATTATGCCTTAGATAGCGCAGTGGCAGTCGGAGATACATTTACCATTTATCGCGGCTGTGATAAGACTTTAGATATGTGTACTACGCCATATGCTAATACTGACAATTATCATGGCTTTCATACAATACCGCTGACAAAATGAGCCAAGATCTTAACAAACTTATCGGTGTCCCCTTTAAGCTGAACAGAAAAGATTTTTCTGGCTGCGACTGCCGAGGCATAGTCTGGCTATATTATAAATATGTAAAAGGAAAAGAATATCCATTTACCGACGGAAAAAACATATTTTTTAGAAATAGAAAAAATGATATTGAACGCATGGTAAATGTTATAAAGACCTTTGCTAATCCTGTAAGTTTCAATGAATTGCAGGAAGGCGATATAGTGTTGATTAAGAATACAGGAGATATTGGGGCTTTAGGGATATGTATAAATAATAAGCAGCTACTGCACATGGATAAAATCATTGGTTCTTGCCTTACTAAATTAAGATATTTAAAAGATTTCTTTTTGATAGGATACCGCCCAAATGATTAAAAAAGTATTTTTCTTATTATTATTTTTATTAGGTTTTTATAATTACGCTTATGCTGACCCTATTTCAGTAGGCATATTTGTTGCTACAACTTTTTTCAGCGGAAGTGTAATCGCCTTTGCTGCGACTGTGGCTATTATTCATTTAGCGATAATAGGCACAATCGTTTATTCTATTTATGCTACGGTAAGTGCATCTCATCAAAAAGATAAACTTAAATATCCAACCTCCCGATATTCCGCGCCGATAATAGATAATACCTTTTCTAATGAAGGGATTGTGCCAATAATTTATGGCGGCCCTATTGTCGTAGGCGGAAATATTATCTGGCAGTCAGATCCAGGGACTACTGTGCAAAGATTTCTTGCATTAAGTATTGGAGAAGTTTCCGCAATTACTAATGTCCAAATTGATGAACAGGATATTGCTGGACTAACTGGCTGTAGTTATACAGCTTATTATGGAACTGCCAGCCAAACGCCAGACTCTCGAGCTGGCGGAGTTGTAAAAGGGCTTCGCCATCTTGCATATTTAGCTTTGACTATAACTGCCGGAGATAAGGTAAGCAGCAACCCGGTAGTTTATTGCCGAGTAACCGGAAGGAAGATAAAAACTTGGAACTCAATTATAAACAACTGGGATAGTAACGCGGTAAGCGCTTCTAAAAATCCGGCTGCGGTTATCAGGGACTATTTATTATTAAGCACTACTTTAAGTGGCTGCGGTCTATCCGAAGATTTTATTGATAATGATAGTTTTGGCGATGCCGCAGAAACCTGTGATGAATTAGTAAGCAACGGCGCAGGCGGGACTGAAGCCAGATATGAACTGGATATAATTATCGATACTAAAAATCCGGTATTGGATAACTTGGCAAAGATGCTGGTTACTTTTAACGGTGGTTTAATTAGAAGTGCAGGCAAATACAAATTAGTCATTGAAAAAGCCAACCAGACAGCAGTTCAGGCATTTACCGAAGATAATATCACTCGCGGCACTTTTATTTATGGCTATGGAAAGGTGGAAGATACGCCGAATAAACTTGGTGTTGAGTGGTTTTCCGCATTAGAGGCAAAAAATCCTAAACGCATCGCTTGGGTTGAGGATGAGTTAGACCAAGAAATACACGGTGTCCGCAATGAAACCATAAGCGCAATGGGGATAATCAGGCAATCTCGGGCTAATCGGCTTGCTAAAAAGATAATGTATGATAGAAAAATTAATGATATTTGGTGCGAGTTTGAAAGCAATATGTCAGCGATGCACTGCGAGCCTTTTGATGTTGTTTCAGTTACACATACTCGTCCTAACTGGACTGCGGCGTTATTCAGGATTATTGAGATAAACGAGGCGAGCTTTGGAAACGCTAAATATCTCTGTCAGGCATATAACAGTTCAGTGCTTGACGACAGCTACGGCACTGGATTCGACGATTGGGATTATGGTTCGCCACCTAATCCTTATGAAGCGGTGCCTGATGTTACCAATGTTGCATTAACGGAAGTCGGCTGGGCTAATACTGACGGGACTTGGGTAATAAATATCGATGTTTCTTGGACTGCGCCGGCAAGCAAGAAAGAATTGCTACGGCTTTATATTATTGAGTTAAAGAAAGGTAGCGACGCTTATAAAGCTTATGGAGTCGCGCCAACTTCAGCAACTACATTTCGCATAAGCGGAAATCTTAAACCTGCTGAGACTTATTATGTCCGCATAAAGACGCAGTCGAAATATGATATTATCTCTAACGGGACAGTTTCAAATCCTATAACTTTAGTCGGTAATACTGCTGCCCCTTCTAATGTCGAAAACTTTTCTTATTCTTGGGGCAAGAATTTAGAATTAACTTGGAGTATAGTTACGGATTATGATTTGCAAGGATATGAAATAAGAGATGAAGATGCAAATTTCGGGACTGATGACAGCCATTTGATTTATCGTGGCTTGACAAATAAGAAAGTTTTAATCCCTTCAAGTAGAACTCCGGGCACTTATTATATCAAGGCTATCAATACTAGCGGCATATATTCTTCAGCATCTGTACATATTACCCCTGTAAATCCCGCACCGGCAATCCCCCTATCTTTAGAAAAGGCAGTAGTTTTTAATATCGGAAGATTATACTGGACTGACGATACTGCTACTGACATTGAATATTATGAGGTCTATGAATCAAAAACTAATGCTTGGGCAGGCGAGGAAGTCTTATATTCAAGAGTATCAGGTAAACAAGCCTCTATTAGTGGTGAGTCTTCGCAAAACGGAATGTCAGATGATAATGGCGTAGCTAATACTAATTATGTAACGGATTTGGATTTATCTGGCTGGGGGCCTGATTATTGGAAAGGAAGCTATATTGAAATAGTCTCTGGCACTGGTAACGGACAGGAATTAAAAATCTCCGCTTACGATACCGACTTAGGCAAGTTTACTATGATAAGTAATTGGACTACTAAACCTGATACAACTTCTAAATTTTTCCTTCATCCAGTCAGATATTATAAAGTAAGAGGTGTTGACGGCTTTGGGCCTGGCAACTTTACCGCAACATGTGAGGTAAAATACATTGAATTCACCGAAGGTATGCTTTCCGACGCCATTATTACAGCGCGGAAAATCTACGCTGGAGAAGTTATCACCTTATCGGCACAGATAAAAGACGCCATAATCACCTCAGCAAAGATATTTAGTTTAGCTGCTGAAAAGATAACCACCGGAACATTAGACGCGGCTAGAATAGCCGCCAATTCTATAACAGTATCGAAACTCGACACGGGTATATTTGGTTCTGGCCAATTACTTGATAACGGAAATTTTGAAGATTGGACAGCAGGAGTATCTGCTGATAGGTGGACATACTATGGTCCGGGTGGAACTGTAGGACGACAAGATAATCCTGCTTATGTAAAATTGGGGACTTATAGTGCAGCCATTACAAGAGTGGGTGCAAATTGTTATATACGCCAATCAATTATATTGCCGAAAGGACTTAGTTATTGGAAGGGTAGAACCATCACACTTGGATGTTGGGTTAAATGTGCAACAGCAAATGTAGCACAGATATCAATATATGATGGTGTAGCAGGGGCAGATTCCTCATATCATACAGGTGATAATACTTGGCAGTTTTTAACAGTAACTTGTGTTATAAGTAATTCCGCTACCGTATTAGATATATATCTGTTTGTGTCGAATACAAACACATACGCTCACTTTGACGGTGCAATGTGTGTAGAAGGCTCTTATGCTATGCCTTATGCCGGCAAGATAGATGAACGTGCTGCAGTAGTATTTTATCAAACTACTGCCCCTACTTCTGGTATGAAAAATGGGGATTATTGGATAGATACCGATGGTGGAAACCGATTTTATTTTTATCAAAGTAATACTTGGACAGATGTTCAAGATAAGAATAAAATTACTACTTTCCGTCAGCCCGCTGTTCCTACAGCATTAGCTGCCGGCGATTTATGGATTGATACCGATGATAATAAATTATATAGGGCGACTAATGCCGGAGACGACCAAATTACAGCAGGTGAGTGGGAATTAGTAAATGCTGCGATTGCTACAGGCTGGGCACATGCTTCCGATACAACAAAGATAGACGGCGGAGATATCTATACTGGCTCAGTTACGGCTAATAAAATAACCGTTACTCAATTAGATGCATTAACAGTCAATACAGGAAGCCTAAATGTAGATGAGATTATTACTGTAGGTACTGCCGGAAAGGTATACATTGATGGTGCGAATGAAGTGATTAAGGTCTATGATGCGTCGAATAATTTAAGAGTAGAATTAGGAAAGTTGAGTTAAGATGAGCACTTATGGATTGAGAATAAAAGATGCTGCTGGAACTACAATATTAGATACTTCTCATACAGTTGCGAGAATAAGATATTCAGCGGTTGTTGCTTCTGGTGCTAGTGGTTCAACGACTTTATCAGATATATCAGGCAAGACGACTTATGCTTTTTCTATACCATTAGAAATGACAGGAGCTTATGGAAGTTTGGCTCACGATGTAGCTATCAGTGGAACTACTTTTAGTTGGACGGCTAAATCAGATGCTTATCATAGCAGTGCAAGTTCTCTTATCGGTGTAATAATAATGGATTAATTATGTCATACGGATTAAAAGTACTCAATGCTAATTTAGCTCTTCAGATAGATTCTACTTATACAAACTATGCTCTTCATGAACATGGAGAAAATGTAACCACTGAGACCGAAGTAAATGTAGGTAATCATAAAATCGTTACTTTTTCATCTGCTACTCTACAAGCTCCTTTAATTGCAATAAAACCAAGTTCATCGGTTTATTGTGGATTAATGCGTTATATTAAATCAGGTAATAACTATATTGGGTTTGATATATTCGCAGATATAACTGCATATGCTACATTCAGTTGGCAATCATTTATACCTCCAATAACTAAGAGCGCAGTCGCGTATGGATTAAGAGTGTATAACGCAAGTGAAGTTTTAGTCTTTGATTCAGGGCATATTCCAATGATTATTTCAGATGTTGATACAGCAAATCCAGTTTACGATGCTGTGCAAACTATAACGCATCCTTCGGATTCTAACGCATATTATATTGTATCTCCTTGGGGAAGAATTTTACATACCCATCCTGGTCAGGAATATAGTGAATTTTTTGAGTATATAGCAATGTTAAAATCTTTAAGCGCAACTCAAGTATCTTTCGGGGGTGGTCTCTTTTCCGATGACCCCTTTGCACCTCCAGATGTAGATGGGACTTGGGGATTTTGGCCGACTTTATGGACAATTATAACTGTAAAAAAGGCATTTTAATATTTTTAATTATATTTTTTCTTTTAGGTTGTTCAACTACAATAAATAAAAGGCATAAAATATATCTTACTGATGAATTTTATGTATTGAAACTATATAGCGGTAAAGAATGGATGCCTGAATATATGGGTCTAAAAGAAAAGATAACTAAACAAGAACTTCGTTCAATACCTTCTTATTTACAAGATTGTTACGAAAAGGAATAGCCAATGTGCCATCTAAAAAGAATTGATGCTAATCTGCAATTAGAAATCTTTGAAATGATATTTTTATACGCAATAGAAATTCCGTCATTTCGTTACAAACTTACTGCCATGATAGAATCCCGGGATAGAGTTGATGAAGCAGAACTCGATTTAAAGCTTAGGAAGCTTGAACTCGAGATTATAAATCAAAAAGGAGGAATAGAATGAATAAAAAATTATTAGTTAAATGGATAGGAATAATAATAGGCGTTTTAGGAGGTCTATTATTAATAACAAGACACCCGATATTGATAGGCATGGAAATAATAGGTGCCGGTATCTATTTCTATGCTAAAAGAGTAATAAAATAATGGAAGGAAAATTCTCCTTAAAAGAATTTATCACTGGCGGAGGCAAAACCTCGTGGTTTAAAAGCTGGGGATATGGCTGGCGGTTAATAGTTACTATACTTGTTATTCTTTTTGTTGCGGTAACTATATACCGAGCATTCTTTGTAAAGAATCAAACCCAGACACAGTCGATGGTTGTTTATCCGTTTAGTTTCAGCAACATAACCTATGCGCCTCAGCAGCAACAGAAACAAGAAATAAAGAAGCGCCCTTGGTGGTTGCCAATCCTATTCATCGAGGGCTACGGATTTTCAGAATCAGGCATAGGAAATTCAAGGACAGGAATAGGTGGCAAGATAGGTGGTAGGTTAGAATTTTAGGTATTGTAGAATTAGCAGAAGCGCCGTAGTCATTACGGCGCTTTTTTTATTGGTTAGAAACTACTTCTGTATAACCTAAAGAACCCAAAAATTCTATCAAATGATAAGATCCTTCAACAATATGAATTCTTTTGTTGCAACCTATTGATTTTCTTAATGTTAAGTTATATATCTTACCAGTGTTACAGTTTTGAAGCACACTGGATAGCGTTCTTTCAAGTGTTACAGCATTTCTATGCCTTAAAACTGGCAAATCTGCCTCATTTTGACTAGCTATGTCTGATTGATGTAGGATTGCCAAATGGTGTTCTTGACAAACTGGCTGTAAATTGTTTAATCGATTATTATTATGATTCTCGTCTTTGTGATGAAGTGTTTCTAAAACTTTATCACAGAAATTGCACTTTCTCTGTTGTTCTTTCATTCGTTCTAAAATTTTACAAAAGCGGTATTTATTCATATATTCTTTAGCTTTTTCCCTGTTTCTCATCAGGCATCCTCCTACGAAACATAAATATCTTTGATTAACGCAACTTGCTTCTAAACAATACTCCATTTAACACCTAATATGAAAGGCACCTTTCGGACAGTTAAAGGATAAGCGGTTAAGCTCTCCAGTCCTACGAGTGCCTTTGTTAACAAAATAAAATCCGCCTTCCTTTAACTAATCAAAGTATAACATATTAGGTATTGATTTTCAAGACATTTTTGTTTTCCCTGTTTTCCCGTTTTACCTGCTTCCGGCAACATTTTATACATATGTAACCAACTATTCTATCTTCTAATTTGCCTTCTTTATTAGGCATTTTTTTATGCGATACTAAAGGAAAATTTTGCGAAGTTGCTTTATGTTCTTCCATGCAAATTCTGCATCTTAATTTTAATTTCATATCTTGGGCATCCTTTCTTCATTTATTGTTTCTATGCCATTGGTTCGCGGGATATTGAGAATATATCGTATTAAATTTTTTAAAAATTTTTTTCTATTTTTAGTAGGTATTCCACCATTGCATTGTAAACATAACATTCCAAAATCAGCTTTCTTCCATATTTTCTCATTTTCAGGAGTTCGAGGATTAAATTTAAGCCATGCCGTAGGACTTGCACGGTTAATAATATTATGGGGATTTTTATGGTCAAATTGAATTATATTAACTTTAATTTTTCGATTAAAATATATAAATTTACCACAGACTTGGCAATTAGTCTTTTTAGGAATATAACCTTCCCAAGATTTTAAATTTTCTATACATCGTTTTATTATAACATTTTTAAAATAGTTTTTAGTCCATATTTTCTTCTTTTTTATATTTTTAGGAATTGAATAATATTTTTTCATATATTTTAAGATTCTCTTTTTGTTTTTTAGATAATATTTTTTACTCTGTTTTCTTATTTTTTCTTTATTTTTTTCTTTATATTGTTTATAATATTCTTTAGGGTAATTTTTTCGATAATTCCTAAAATATTCTTTATTTTTTCGGAGATATTTTTTATTATAAATCTTCATTCTCTTCTTAACCTCTTTACGTTTATTATAGTGTTTCATATATAATTTCTTTTTTGCTTTATTTTTTTGATACCATCTTTTCCAAATTTCTCTTTTGTAAATAGACATAATTTATTTAAAATAAAAGACGGGTTTCAGTTATCTTGAGAGAAACGGTTAAGTTTCTCAAACTTACTTCCCGTCTATTTTAGATACAAAAATTCCGCTTCTCTCAAGATAATTAAATCTTAACATATATTTTTTCTTTTGTCAACCAATAAATTACCTTATGACATCCGCGGCACCGCGATTTGTCAATTGTCAAATCGCACCAAACTTTAGCGCCACCTAGAAGCGTGATAATAGTCATTATAATAATTTTTTATATCTACTCTGATTAACCATAAAAGTATAAGCCTGTGGATAATCCATTTTCATAAATAACCAAGGCATATTTACCCATTGAGCTAATTTGATATATTTATCATCATAATACTTATCTTCAAAACGCATACAATATGGACGGATAAATAGTTTTTCTTTTATGGCTATATTTTTTAAAGTCCTAAATCTATATAAGTCTTCTTCAAAAGTAGAATTAAAACCAACTAAAACATAAAATCTAAATGATTTAATTTTTGCTTTCTTTAAAATTGATATTCCTTGCTCAATTAATGGCTGATTCTTTATATTATCCCAAGCAAACCATAATTCAGACAATTTAGTCTTCTTTAATTCTTTCGCTATTTCATTGTTTAATAATCTTATATCTAATCCTTGATTATATTCTCCTTGTATTTTTTCTTTTTGTAATTGTTTTAAGACTAAAATTAAATGTTCTTTTAAAGCTGTTGCATTATTGTCCAAAAAGACAACTGATTTTGCTTTACCATTCCAAATATCATATAAATCTGCTTCTACTTTTATATTTCCTTCTGATTTCCATACAATACAAAATGGACATTTTCGGATACACCCTCGAGTAGTAAAACCTAAATTGATATGAGGCTTTACTATTTCTATTTCTTTCGGTAATTTTTTATATATATCATACCCAGAACCGCCGATTTCTGCTCTGCCTTCAAAATCTCTGCATTTATATTTATTTTTAGTAAAGATGCAAGATACATAAGTTTTGTCAACTGAGTTTATAAATAGTTCGTTATTCCAGATAACTTCGTCTCCTTTATCTAGATGATATTTTTCAATCTTCTTGAGAGCAAAATTAGGTATCTTACTATCTATATCAATTAGTAGTATTTTCATCTTCTTTTACACTTCTTACTTTCGCATTAAACACCTTAATAACTTTTTGAACCGTTTCATCACTTTGCACCTTGCGCGCTAGGTATAAAGTAGCAAATCTTTTCCGCTCTTCCTTGCTTAAGGCAAGCCACGCGAAATCGAGAGGTGCTTCGAAGCGCTCCCTAAAATTTTTGGTTATCTTCTCCCATCTTGCTGAATCGGCTTTGAGCTTTGGCTCATTTGTTATGATATACTCCAAAGCTTGCTGGAAACGCTGATAAGCGGATTTGAATTCGGTTATAGGCATTGTATTTTCTTTAGATAGTATTGTTTGTTATATTCTTTTAATTTCTCTTTTTTTTCTTCAGCACGTTGTTTTAAGAATTGTGGCCTGAATACTTCTTTGAATATCAGAAATTCTTTCTTATAGTTCTCAAAAAGTAAGGAAAAATATTTTGAATCGGGGGCATAAAATTTTATTTGTGATCCTTCTAATCGCGATTTCTTAAACTCATAAAAGGCAAATTTACAAGCCTGCATACAAGTGCTGTATTTTCCTCTTTTAGAATTTGGCGGTAAGACAATCTTAGTAGAAATAAGTTTAAAGGTTTCAATGATGAAATTAAGCCGGTCTAGCATAGAGGTAGCATTGTCGTTGGCATCTTGTTTAAGAAAATCATAGGTTGATTGACTTACTCGTATATGTAACATAGGATCTCCTTTTTTAGCTGGTTCAATAAAAGTTCAGAGGTAATTTGTGCACAAAATTTTTAGAAAGTTTTTGTGCACTTTTTTTGAGACAAAACCGTGTTTTAAGCCATTTTTGCCAAAAAGCGCGTAACGATGTAGTGGTTTAATTTTTCTCATTTTTTCCGTATCTGTTTATATTTTAATAAGTTCAGTCAAAATGACCTAAACCGTTATATCGTTACCATACACGGAAGAAATATAATTTTTTCATTTGAACTTAATTGAATTTTATTCATTTCAATTAAAATGAAACCAAAAAAATAATAGTATTGTTGTTTTGGCAACAGCATAACAGTTGTTAATATCCTGTGGATAAGTATGTTAACTTATTGTTATTATTGAAGTTATATCGTTTCTCGTCGGACATCTCTTGTAACTTATTGATATTATTTAAGTTAGAAATAACGTAACGCATTCGTAACGCGATCTAGCTATGAAATCAATTCAAAACTGATTTTATTCCTTTTAATCCAATAATCCTTTTGGAGCTTCTAATGTTGTAAGAGAAATAGAATCTCCCGTTAATGGATCATAAAATAAATTTGAAGGACACGGATATTTCGCAATTAAATCGTCCAACTTAGGCAAGAATCCCAGCGTATCAGAAGACCATTCCAGCCCGTGCTTGGAGATACGCAGCAACGAAGCCTTGCCTCTGCCGCCTGAGCCCTTTTCCACATATTCTATCAAGCCTGCGCGCATAAGGACATACATCCATTTCTTTACTTTTTCTACTTTCCAGTCCATATATTCAGCCAAGTCCTTGTATTTGAAGATAAATTCATCTTCGCCAGCAGGGTTTTCCGGCTTCCAGTTATTATCCAATGCCTTAATAGCCTTCCATAGTTCCTCTGCCGAAGGCCCCATCTCGTAAATAGTATATGTTAGCACCGCCTCGGATATCTTTTTGGCTACATAATAGTCTGCTAACGTGGATATTAGATGTATCTTATCTGTTTTAGACTTCTCCTGTTTTCTGTGGAATTGGTGCAACAAAGTAACTACTTCTATCAATACCCGGAAGCGCTCTCTATCGCGCCTTATGCGTACTGGCTTATCTGGAAAGCTAGAGAATACTTCTTTAGCGTAAGGAATGATTACCTTAAAATCTGGATTTAAAAGCCGCTGGATATTCTTCCATAAGTTCAATTCTTTCTCGTCAATTTTAAAATCTTCCCCCATCGCTTTACGCACCGTAATATCGCCTATGGCCTGGGTTAGTTGCGGTGAGTCATCGCTAAATACGCTGAAATTCCGCGTTTCGTTTTCATCAAACATCTGCGCTTTAGTGGTAGTAACAAGAAAGCCCACCGGGCCTTTGACGCGCTTGGTTACTGTTTCCATATCTCCGGTTGCCGGGTCTTTTATCGGCATCATTAAAATCAGGTCGCCTTCTGACTGCGCGGTGCGGATTGAATAATCGGCAGATTCGCTTCCTTGCAGTTCATTGATATAAACAATTCTATGCTGCAGGCCATCCTCAGGCAAGTGGAAAAATGCCTGCTGCGTAGCCTTAGTGATAAAATGGCAACCTTCTTCCGGTATGAGTTTTAATATATTTTGACAGGAGAATGATTTTCCGCTTGAGGCTTCTCCTTTTACGGTCATTGATAACGGCTCATTGAGTATACGCGAGGTAAAGCATAGATATACCATAAGCCGCAGCGTTTCTTCTCCTACTACGCCCATACGGTTACTAATGTCAATAACATAATAAAGGATGTTAGGAGTTTTTTCTAAAAATTTAATCGCTTCGTTCTTTTCATTTTCGGTCATGATATAAAGTTGCTTCGGCGTAAGCAACTTATCATGTTCTTCCTTTTCTAATTGCTTCTTGACTAGGTCCTCTAATTTGATTAAATCAGCGTCTATTTCTTTATCCTCAGTTGCGTTAACAAAACGCTTCCGGTTTGAGGACATACTAAGATTAATAATATCTTTATGCACTATCTTGCCAGCTTTAGATAATGTTAGAGATACCTTAAACTTCCTAGCTTTAGTAAATTCAAAATTGGTCAGCCGGAATTCATAATCTTTCTTTTTGAAAATCATCGCTTCCGGGTCGCGAAAAATCATAGTAATTATGCCGGCTTCAATCTGTTCCTTGCGGGCTTGTGCGTTTGTCAGAGGGCATTTTTCTTTATCGCAGTAAGGTTGTATTACTGCATCGTCGCAACCATAACTTTTATAATTTTTAGTAAAGACTGAATTTAGTATCGTAGTTAATTTCCTTTCAGTCAACGGCACTTCATTTTTTGTATTCCAGACACGAATTAGTGTTTCAATTTCAGGGTTAGGGATTCCTTTTTCTTTATAATTTATAGTTAATCTGAAACAAGCATTATTAAGATGTCCTACTGCTACGCCTTGCTTTATCTTTTCTATGCAAGGCAGTTCTTTAGAATAGGGTTTCCGTTCTTCAGGAGTTTCGGAGATGATGATTTTCTTGCGGGCAAGTTTATGCAGTGTTATTATTGCGTCAAGCGTTTTTGCAGAAGTAAGCTTTATCTTTTCTATATCTTTAATGTTGTCTATGAATGGATCATTTTTGTCAGTAACGAAAATCGTCTTTCCGTTTATTATATCACCAGCAAAAAGAGGCAGATTAATATAATTACCGAAAGGCGTAGTTTCAGTGGTTTCATCTTGTTTTGGGAAGACCTCCGCAATAATCTCTAACTCTGTTAAAGCGAATTCAAAGACAAGGCGCGGCTTTACCGCTTCGACTGGCTCGTCAAAAAAACAAAACAGATGGAATCCCTTGCTTTTACTGCGTTCCAAATAAATCTTTAGATTAAGATTTTCAAGCCTATGCTTGATAACTAATGCTTTATTAAAATCATTTTCATCAAGATCAACGGCGATAAAATGCGTAAACTTATTGTCAAATAACGGATAAATGCCGATTCTTTGTTTGCCTTCAATATGGTCTTTATAGATTTGTTCTGTCAAATCTGACTTCATACAAAAATTATTCATTCCGAATGCGTTAGGATTTCCGGAAAAGAGATGAACAAAGGTTTTGAGGTGAGGCATAGCAAGACTCCTTTTTATCCCCACAAAGCAGCGAAGATATGAAACAATAAGTTTTCTTCAAGGCTTAAGGAGGTGCGTATAAGTTTTGCAACTTGGTAAGCACGCTTATAGCGCTATGGGATAACGCTTCGTTTCTGCCTGAGTTAAACTCCTGCTTTGTAGGATTGTTAATTATTCTGTCTTTTCCGGATTTTCTTCTAATTCTACTTCAATATCTTGCTTGCGTCGATACAGAGTATCGAAAAATTTCTTCGCGAAAGCGTACTCCTCATCCGTACATCTACGACTGAACTCAATCACCGGCAACGCATAAGTTCCTTTAGCACCTTTTTCTATCGTAGAAGATACTTTATAAACCCTAGCAAACATATCTTCTCCGGAATACCGCGCCATAGAAAGAAATGTCTTGGCTACTTTTACCGCTGTCCGCATTAACGATAGAGAAAGCGGAAATTGAACTAAGCGATTGACTAACAGGCAAGGAAAGTTATAAACTTGAGCAAAAGTCGGCGGTTCGTCTCCAGACCATTCCGCGCCCGGCACTTCTTCTACAGGCTTATCTAGATATTCGGCAAATTCGTCTATTGCCATCGTTACCTTGATATTGTCTCTAGACATCATCACCAGGCCGCGCTCCACATCGAACTGGGCTCGGGTCTTGAACATAAACAATGGAATTATCTCAACGCTTTCACCGTAAATTTCACTGGTGATAGTATTAAAAAGTTGCCCCATTGTTGCCTTGCCATCAATACAGACCTGAGATAACCCTTGAGCGATGGCAAGACGGGCGATCTTCAAATCAGATTGATCCATTCCATCAAAACCCGCAGGAAGTTTTGTTTCGCCTGAGCCACCGGAAACGCGTGGTGCAAGAGCGCCTTCTTGTTTTACTTCTAAATCTTTAGATTCTTTTGTCATCTTAACCCTCCTTCTTTGCCTGAATTATAGTTAATTCAGGACGAAAATAATACTTAAATAACTCCTGCGGGAAGCTCTTACCTTCTTTTAGCATTTCTGAAATCAGAGAAGAAAGGGTTTTATTATGGATCTGCGGTTTAATACAGTCCCCGCGGCCTAAGTCTTCTTGAATATATCTAAACGCCTCTTCCTTCCTTTCTTTGTCTATCGAACAATACAAGGTTTCTTTTCTAATCACCGAACAACCAAGCACTGCTGATTTGAAACTCTTAAGATTGTGGTCATCGAGATATTCGATGAGCTTTGCTTCCGCAGCCTCTTTTTTTGCTTTCGCTTCAGACAGAGAAGCATCTATTTCCGCGACTTCCTGCCGAGCTTGCAACACTGCTGATAACAACTCATTTTCCATATTTTCACTCCTTTTTTTGTATCTTGAATATCACTGTCCCGCAATCCGGGCATTTGCCTTTTAGAGCCTTACGGCCATTTTTCATTACTACTTGCTGTGCGTCTTTTATTTCTTTTGCTGCTTTGCATTTCATACAATAGCCAGTTTCAGGCATTCCTCACCTCCTTCTTTCTTTTGGTTTTTCCGGTATTTCTACCGTATTAATAAGGGTCTCTAATGTTAAGATAGAATAACCCATATTCATATTTATTCTAGTGAATATATTATTCATATCTATTGCCGATAGAGATGGGTTTCCTTCCTCTGAGTTTTTAAAAAGTGGTCGTAACTTTTCAAAAAGTTTAGTAACAACAATTTGTAATCTGATAGAGGTTATTTCCATATTAGGCAAAGTTTCTTGAAAAATATTATCCATCATTTCACCTCCTTTTTTACTTCAATTACTTCCGCCAATTTCCATATAACCTTACCCTCCGGGTCTTTCAATGTAATTTCGCCTTTGGCATAGCGCTTGTCGGAGATATGATTGGCGTTGATTTTATGCACTGCTAAGACCTTAGCGCTGAAAGTATCGCGGGCAGGGATAGCTTGGGTTGTAATTTGGTTATTCAAAGTTGCGCTTAACACATAGATTTTCATAGACATTTTTTAACACCTCCTTTCTGTATTCTTCTTCGGTTTTGTTATGTTTTCTATAATTACAACTCATATGTGCTATATCTAAATTTTCTCTTTTATTAGTACCTTCTCTCGATAAAGGTGTTTTATGGTCTATACTGTCTTCTCCAAACTGAATTGGAATATAGCAAAGATAACAAGTAAGCGTTCCATACTTCTTGATGTTATCTTCGTAAATTTCTTGAACAGTTTGAATTGTTAATTTTCCTCCTTTCTTAAATCTTTCTTTATATAAAGCATTTATAGCTTTCTTTTTTATTTTTTAGACATTCCCAAGAGCAATAGTGATATCCACTTGTTTTTGAAGGCAGATAAACTGAACAAAAAGCTTCTCCGTTTTTCTTTCTTCCACCGTATTGAGCAAAACTACCTTCAATAATAATCCATTTATCTTTCATATAATCGAAAGATATCTTTCCACAAGTTTCACATTTCACTCCTTCGATTTTAGACACTATTACCTCCTTCCTTCATCGGAATATTTTTCAGCCCCACCAGTAATTCTTTGTCCTGCTGAAATTTTTTGTTTTTTAATTACTTTTAATTGGGGCTCATCAAAAGTAACACTTTCAGGATGTTTACCGTTTTTATCAATAGGTGGTTGGACTGAAATTCTATCGCATCCTTGCAAGTAAGAATGCTTACTTACTGCTATACCTTTGAATCCAGATATAGTATCTTTTACAAAATCTCCCAATTTAACCATTTAACACCTCCTTTCTATTTATTTTCTAATAATTTAATTATCTTATCTAATTTATTACAGATAACTAATGGAAAGAAGAACATCCAAATTGCATAGATAACTAATAGTATTACAATGAAACCATAAAACCCCGCCATTATACATCACCTCCTTTTCTTTTTGGCGTATTCCAAAGATAACTTTTACAATGGCTACAGCGAATTGGTTTTTTTGACCGACTACCCCAAATATGCCCACAACGAATACATTTACAAATAGTTACCGGTTCTTTGTGTAATTTGGTTATACCTTTCATATTCACACCTCCGCGTGCTTAATATATCACTAATAGTGGTATATTGTCAAGGTTTTTCTTTTACCTTCTTTATAATTTTTTCTACAAACTCATCTAGCGTCTCTCTGCTTTCCCAATAAGTCATTGCTTCACCGCCGGCAATAATAAACTCAGATAGTTGGTAAAGTTGATATTTAGTAACTATGCCTTTTTTACTTTTGAATTCTAAAAGGAATGGAACTCCTTTTACCACGCAGAAAAAATCTCCGGGCTTCTTACCGCCTAAATTGAAAGTATCCGGTATCTTCCAAACCCAGCAATTCGGATCTGCCTTCAGCATCTTCTCTTTAAATTTAGAATATAACTTACGCTCCGCCATGCCTTCTCCTCATTACCCAACTTTTCTTACCGCTGCCTTTACGGGTCTTTAGAAACTTCTTCTTTGCTTCAAAAATAAAGGGTAGAAACTTTTCATGACAGGAATTACAAAAGCCATAGACAGACATCCAAGGCATTTCAGACTGCGACTCTTTCTTGCCGCATTTAAGACAAGTCTTATCGTCTCTGGCCATCATTTATCCTCTCCATTCCTTTACTCTATATTTCTTTTGGGAAACTATTTTACTAAAAGCGGCTTGCTTAATCTTCTCATACTCCGCC
>Ga0315274_10001506_pt1 | contig 35763 bp, 27 predicted proteins | sample YL17G02_20_MG_FD_203700 | JGI IMG/M metagenome (GOLD analysis project Ga0315274, IMG submission 203700) | Sediment microbial communities from Yellowstone Lake, YNP, Wyoming, USA - YL17G02_20 | ecosystem: Environmental > Aquatic > Freshwater > Lake > Sediment | place: USA: Wyoming | collected...
GCTCCATTTGTTCGAGACGTTAGTGGCTTGTCACGATAGCCGCCAGGTTCAATCACCGCCAAAGTAATTCTTGTGGGTATCGAAGTATTCCCGTATCAACCTCGGAACAGGCGAGGCCAATTCCCGAACCCTCTTTTCGTCCAGCATATGTCCATACCCGTGAATGTGCATGTGGCGGAACTTCAGCAGTTCCAGGAAAGCCCGGAATTCGACCTCGCTCAGGAATCCTTCGCGCATGGCCTGATGGAGAATCGCCTGATGCCACCGTTCTGTTTTCTCGATGCTGCTCCCCTTCATCAGCAATAGACACCGCAAGATGCGCTCGGCCCCCATGTAGACGTTCTGAAGCAGCGTGCCTAATCCGATCACGTCAAGCCTAGATAGGGACTCTTGCAGAAGAGTCTCCTCCATTAACTCCGCCGCTTTCAGGATTTCCCGTTTCTCTCGCCTGAGAAACTCCACGTCAGCGTTCATAAATTCGAACCCCTCTTTCCCTGACAATAGGTTCGATAGGGGGCTCCTCGGAGAGATCGACAAGATCTATGGGCTTCGGCAAGACATCCCACAGCCTTGAGTAGAGGTCAAAGTATTTCTCCGGCGCAAGGCCCTCAACGGCAAGGTCGATGTCCCTTGCATGTTCCGGATCTGTCAGCATGGAACCGAACAACCAAACCACGCGGACGTCGAATTCGCGCGCGCACGCCGTGATGGCCGCCATCAGGTCATCCGGCAGTAGGTTCTTCTTCGTCACTTCCGTATCATGCATGATGGATATTCACTCGGTTGGGCCAATCATCCTGCAGGGATCAACGATTTCCCGGAACTCGGCTTCGGTCAGTAATCCGGAAGCAACCGCTTCTTGTAACAACGTGGTTCCATGCGCATGGGCGGCCTCCGCGATCTTCGCGGCGTTGTCGTATCCTAGCTTGCTGTTCAGGGCCGTGACCAGCATCAGCGACCTGTTGACATGCTCCCCGATTCGCTTTACGTCCGGCTCGATTCCGGCCACGCAGTGCTCCGTGAACGATTCAACAACGTCCGAAAGCAGCCGGATGGACTGCAGGATGTTGTACATGATCACCGGCTTGAACACGTTCAACTCGAAGTTGCCCGAGGCGCCGGCTACAGCGATCGTCGTGTCATTGCCGATCACCTGAGCGGCAACCATCGTAACCGCCTCGCACTGGGTCGGGTTGACCTTGCCCGGCATGATCGAGGAACCGGGCTCGTTCGCGGGGAGCCGGATTTCTCCGATCCCGCACCGGGGGCCGCTGGCAAGCCAACGGAGATCGTTTGCGATCTTCATAAGACTGCACGCGAGGGCCTTGAGCGCGCCCGAAGTCATGACGATTGCGTCATGGGCCGCGAGGGCCTCGAACTTGTTGGGCGCGGAGCGAAAATCAAGCCCGGTAATGGCGCTGATGCGTTGCGCAGCCCTCTCTGCGTAGCCCTTCTTTGTGTTGAGGCCGGTGCCGACGGCGGTCCCTCCCAATGCCAGTTCCGATAGCTTCGGCAAGGTCGACAGGACCCGTTCAATGCCGTTCTCAACCTGCTGTGCATATCCTGAGAACTCCTGCCCGAGGGCCAGCGGCGTTGCGTCCATCAGATGCGTGCGCCCGATCTTGACGATGTCCTTGAACGCGCGCGCCTTCATCGTGAGCGCCTCGTGCAACTGCGTCAGGGCCGGCTGCAGCCTTAGGAGAATCTGTTCGACCGCCGCGATGCTCATTGCGGTCGGGAACACGTCGTTCGACGACTGCGACATGTTCACGTGATCGTTGGGGTGCACCGGTGACTTCGTTCCCAGCGGCCGCCCCAGGATCTCGTTGGCTCGGTTCGCGATGACCTCGTTTGCATTCATATTGGTCTGAGTGCCGCTGCCCGTCTGCCAGATGACGAGCGGGAAATGGTCGTCCAGATCGCCTGCGATAACCTCATCGGCGGCCCGGCAGATCGCGTTGCACAGGTCGTCCGTCAGCAGCTTCATGTCCTGGTTGGTGGAGGCCGCCGCCTTCTTGACAATACCAAGGGCGCGGATAAACTCGCGCGGCATCCGTTCGACGCCGATCTTGAAGTTGGCGAGGGATCGGGCGGTTTGCGCCCCGTAGTACCGGTCCCCGGGGACCTGCACCTCGCCCATGGTGTCGCGTTCGATGCGGTATTCCACGATCTGCATCTCCTCTCGCTCGCCTATACACGTGGATCTGGCCGTATGATATCGGACCGGATGCACTGGGTCAAAACATGGGGACAGAGCGGGTCGAACTGGTCGACGATCACCGAAGTGCATACGTGTTGATCTCGCGCTTCCTTTCGGTGATCGAGTATCATCTCGTTGAACCCACGGCTCGAAATGCTGACGGTCGATCATAGCGAAGGAAAAGGCGAAGTGGCGGACACGGGAACACAGAACGGGATCGTTGTTTCGGTTAATGTGTCGGAGCGCCAGGGCACGTCCAAGCAGCCCGTGCCTGAGATCACCATCGACGAACATGGCGTTGTCGGTGACGCCCATGCCGGGACTTGGCATCGCCAAGTAAGCCTGCTCGCTTCGGAGAGCATCGAGCGGTTCTCCGCGGAGAGCGGACGCGCCTTCAAGAGCGGCGAGTTTGCAGAGAATATCACCACGCGCGGCGTCAACCTGCTCGAGACGACGTTTCTCGACAGACTCCGGATTGGGCCGGCAGCCGAAGTCGAAGTGACGCAATTGGGCAAGCAATGCCACGGCGACGGCTGCGCCATCTTCCAAGAGATCGGGCGTTGCGTGATGCCGAAGGAGGGCATCTTCTGCAGGGTTATCAGCGGGGGATTCGTGAAACCGGGCGACCCTATCGTGTATGTTCCGCGCATTTTGCAGTGCCGCGTGATTACCTTGAGCGATCGCGCATCCCAGGGCGTGTACACGGATCGCAGCGGCCCCAAAATTACCCAACGGCTCCAAGAGTTCGCCCAGAGCCGGCGTTGGCGCCCTGACGTCTCAGCGACGCTTCTGCCGGACGACGCGGACATGCTGCGCGAGGAACTGGTGGCCGCGCGCGACGCCGGCGTACAGGTCGTGTTCACCACGGGCGGCACCGGCATCGGCCCACGCGACATTTCGCCGGAGGTCGTCGCCGGTTTGGCCGACAAGATCATCCCCGGCGTCATGGAGCATATCAGGCTCAAGTACGGTTCGGAAAAACCGAACGCGCTCTTGAGCCGCTCGATTGCAGCCGTCCTTGGCCAGACGCTCGTCTACACCCTTCCCGGCAGCGTCAAAGCCGTCGATGAATACATGGGCGAGATCCTCAAAACACTCGAGCACTCGATTTACATGCTGCGCAGCATCGATACTCATTAGCCGTTGCAAATCCCAGGCTCCGTCCGTTTGACTGCGTTGTCTTTGCCCTATACCATAATGGTCCGCATGTGGGCTGCCGTGCACCTTATCGAGGCGTATTCCAGACCACACAAGGAGGCGCGAGATGTCGAAGAAGTTGGCGGTGATTCCTGAGGAATGCTCTGGGTGCAAGATGTGCGAGTTGGTGTGCGCCATCAAACACTTCGGGGTGAACAACCCGAAGAAAAGCGCAATACGGGTGCTGATCACATATCCGCATCCTGTGGTGCGAATGCCCATCGTGTGCAGCCAGTGCAAGAAGCCGCCGTGCGAAGAAGTCTGCCCCGTTGACGCATTGAGCCGCGTGAACGGCGTTGTCGCGCTCAATACCGGCGTATGTATCTCGTGTTTCCATTGCGTTGAGTCGTGTCCGTTCGGCGCCATCTATGCCCATGACGATTGCGATTATCCGATCAAGTGCGACATGTGCGACGGCGATCCGGAATGCGTGAAACGCTGCCCCAAAGCCGCGCTGCGCCTCGTTCCGGAGTATGCGCTCGGCGAGAGCAAGCGACTCAACAACGTTCTAAGCTATACGCAGATGAAGGAGGTCGAGTTCGTCGAAAAGGGCGAGACGAAGATCATTCATTACGCCGAGATCGGGAAGGAGCAGTTATGAGCATCAAGGGCGGCTATTTCCGGAAACACCTGCACGTCGACCTGACCTGCGGCGCGCTGGAACGGCGGGACCTTTCCGAAGAGTTTATCGAGCGATACGTCGGCGGGCGCGGCTTTGGCGCGAAGCTGGTATGGGATAACCTGAAAGCCCACAACTTCAAGCTGGATCCCCTCGGCGCGGAGAACCTGCTGGTGGTGGCGCCCGGGCCGCTCACTGGGGCCTACGTCCCGTCCTCAGGAAAGAACTCATTTGTGGCGATTTCGCCTGCGACGGGCCTGTATGGCGACTCGTCGATCGGCGGCTCCTTTGGAGTCGAACTGCGCCAAGCCGGCCTCGATTGCCTCAGCATCACGGGCGCCGCGCCGCAACTATCGATTCTGTTCATCGACAACGACAACGTGAGCATCATCGAGATGCCGCAGCTCAAGGGCAAGACGTGCCTTCAGGCCGAGGGCATCATCAAGGAGCGGCTCGGCTCGCACAACGTTCACACCGCCACGATCGGCGTAGCGGGTGAAAACCGCGTGAGGTTCGCGTGCGTCAACTCGGACTGGAGCCGCAACGCCGGCCGGACCGGCATCGGCGCGATCATGGGGGCCAAGAATCTGAAGGCCATCGTCGTCCGAGGCACAAAAGACCTTCCGGTTTTCGACGTAAACGGGCTCGTCGAGGAGACGCAAAAGGCCGTGAAGTACATGACGGAGCACAAGTACTTCAAACTCTGGCAGCAGCAGGGCCTGATGAACGTCATCGAATACGCGAACGAGAAGGGCATTCTCCCCGCGTACAACTTCAAGGCGACAACCTTTGCGGCGCACGACAAGATCAACGGCGAAACGATGCTCGAGCATTACAAGATCGGCGACAGCGCCTGTTTCATGTGCCCGATGTGCTGCGGCAACATCTGTCTGGTGAAGAATGGAAAGTACACGGGCACCGTTACCGAGGGCCCGGAATACGAATCTTGCGCGATGCTTGGATCGAATCTCGGCGTCGAGCGTTTCGACGCCGTATTGGCCGCGAACAAGCTGTGCGACGAACTCGGCGTCGACACGATTTCCACGGGGAGCATCGTGGGCGCTGTGATCGAGGGCTACGAGAAGGGCATCATCTCGCTGGCCGATCTCGACGGGAAAGGGATTGCCTGGAACGACGATGAGGCCATCATGGACCTCATCGGACGCATCGCGCGGCGCGAAGGGATCGGCGATATTCTCGCGGAAGGTTCACGACGCATCATCCAGCAGTGGCCGGAGATGGAGAAAGTGATTCTCCAGGTGAAGGGTCTCGAACAGTCCGCGTATGACAGCCGCGTCGGCGCCTCGATGGGCCTTGCGTATGCGACTTCGGACATTGGGGCGCACCACACCCGGGCGTGGACCATCGCCAAGGAAATCGAGGAGGGGGCGAACTGGTCCACGGAGGACAAGGTGGACCTCGTGATGTATCACCAGGCGGTGAGGCCGCTGTTTGACATGCTGGGCGTCTGCCGTCTCCCGTGGATCGAACTCGGGTTGAACGAGCGGCATTACGAGAAGTTTTACAGCTACGTGACCGGAAAGCAGACAACGCTCGAAGAGCTTCTGAAGTTGTCGGACCATGTCTACAACCTGACGCGGCGGATGAATGTTCGTTTGGGCGCTACCCGGAAAGAGGACTCACTGCCGTACAAGGTTAGGAAGTCGCCCGTGCTGACCGGACCGAATGCCGGGAAGACGCTCGACGAACATGAGTTCGAGAGAATGCTCTCTCTTTACTACCAGAAGCGCGGTTGGGACAAGGACGGCATGCCGCCTGTCGAGATCGAGGCCGCCTTCTGAGGGTATAGGGTTTGGGGTTTAGGGTTTAGGGTTTAGCGCCATCTGACGTGTCTGACCCTGATGCCCAAACCCTAAACCCCAAACCCTATACCCTTCTTTTGCTTAGCACGCGGAGTCCTTGAATGGCAGAGTTGAATGACGCGCAGCAGACGGCGGTTACGGCCGGAGACGGGCCCGCGCTCGTGCTGGCCGGCGCGGGTTCGGGCAAGACCCGCGTGATTGTCGAACGCATCCTGTGGCTGATCGAGGAACGGGGCGTCGATCCGCGAAGCATACTCGCCCTCACATTTACGAATCGGGCCGCCAACGAAATGCGCGAGCGGATCATGGCGCGCCTGCGCGTCGACAGGCTGGCGTCGTGGGTCGGCACGTTCCATGCCTTTGGCCTATTCGTCCTGCGACGCGATATCGATCGACTCGGCCGCGAGAAGACCTTCACCATCTTTGATGATGGGGACCAGCTTTCCTTGATGAAGCGGCTCATCAAAGGTCTCCCCGCGCATTTCACGACCGTATCGCCTCGGGAGGCGCTCGAGTGGATCAGCGGGCTGAAACAGAAACTGGCCGAGCCTGACTTCGGCGCTCCGTGCAAGGCGGCACAGGAGAGTACCTATCGTGAACTCTGGTCGCGTTATCATCAGTTTCTGTTGAGCGCATCCGGGGCGGATTTCGATGATCTTCTGGTGCTGCTGGCCCGCGTCTTGGAACAACACCTCGACGTACGCCAAAAATACCAGCAGCGATACCGCTACGTGCTCATCGACGAATATCAGGACACGAACCGGGCGCAGTATCGGATTGCGAAGCTGCTTACGGAGTCGCATCGAAACATCTTCGCCGTCGGCGACGAGGATCAGAGCATCTATTCGTGGCGGGGGGCGGAAATTCGGAACATACTGGATTTTGAGAAGGACTTTCCAGGCGCTCGCGTGTTTCGGCTCGAACAGAACTACCGCAGCATCGGACCCATCCTCGATGCGGCTAACGCGGTCGTTGCGAACAACGAAGGCCGCTTGGGAAAAACGCTGTGGACGGCCCAGAAAGATGGCGCGCCGGTACGTTTTTACCTCGCTGCCGACGCGGAGGACGAGTCGCGTTTTATCGTCGAGGATTTTGTCTCGAGCGGTGTTGCCCCTCGGGACGTGGCGATCCTCTACCGCACGAACGCCCAAGCGCGCGTGATCGAGGAGGCGTTGCGGCGAAAAGGAATCGCTTACGTTGTCGTCGGTGGCATTCGGTTCTATAGTCGAAAAGAGATCAAGGACATCCTATGTTACCTGCGGCTGCTTGTGAATCCCGCGGACGATGAGGCGGTCCGCAGGGTTCTGAACGTCCCGCACCGTGGAATCGGCGGCGTGAGCATGGAACGCATCGAGGAATATGCCGTGTCCCGCGGCGCCTCGCTGCTGCACGTGCTGCGGGAAATCGAGCATGACCACACCCTGCATGCGCGCACGCGGGAGGGCGCGGGCGCGTTCGTGCACCTGGTGGACGACCTGACGCTGATGGCGAAGGCATCGCCGCTCGAGAAACTTGCTGAGACAATGCTCGAGAGGACAGGCTACCGCGACTATGTCCGCGAGAGCGATGAGAAGGATTTCCGATCGAGACTCGAGATCGTGGACGAATTCCTGGCGGCATGCAAGGAATTCGACAAAAAGCAGAGCGGCGGCCTGATCGAGTTCCTCCAGGAATTAGCCCTCTTATCGGACGTGGATGAATGGAGCGCGGAGACGCCCGCGGTTACGTTGATGACATGTCACAGCGCGAAGGGACTCGAGTTTGACTCCGTCTACCTCGCCGGGCTCGAGGAGGGGCTCCTGCCGCACGCCACGGCCATACAATCAGATCACGAACTCGAGGAAGAGCGGCGGCTCTGCTACGTGGCGATGACCCGCGCGCGCAACCGTTTGGTGCTCACGGCGGCCCAATCGCGTATAATATACGGCGAATCGGAAGCGCGCGCGATCTCGCGCTTTATCGAGGAGATTCCCGGCAGCCTCTTGCGGCGCGTGTCGCGGAAGCAGCATGGAGAGAAGCGCGAGCATGCGCCGCGCTCCGAAAGGGCGGTCGGCGCATTGAAACTCGGGACCCGCGTCCGGCACGCCAAATTCGGCGAAGGGTACGTGCTGTTCACCTCAGGTTCGGGCGAGAACTTGCGCGCGCGCATTAGGTTCAAGACCGGCCGCGTGAGTACTTTCATGGTCAGTAAAGCGCCCCTCGAAATCCTGGGCAGGAATCCGGAGGAAAAAAGGCGGTGACACTGGACGACCTCAGAAGAAAAATCGATGAACTGGACGGACAGGTTCTCGGTCTCTTGAACGAGCGCGCGAAACTCGCCCTCGAGATCGCCGAGATAAAACGGGCCACGCAGAGCGCCTTCTATGTGCCCGAACGCGAGAAGGCTATCCTGGACGGGCTCCGCGCGAAGAACGAAGGCCCGCTGCCCTATGAGGCCGTAAGGGCCATCTACCGAGAGGTGATGAGCTCGATCCGCGCGCTCGAGAAAAAGATCTCCGTTGCGTTCCTGGGTCCGCGCGAGACATTCAGTCACATGGCGGCCATGCGTGTTTTCGGCGTGACGGCCGACTACCATCCGCTGCCCATGGTGGCGGATATCTTCACCGAGGTCGAACGGAAGCGGATCGACTACGGCGTGGTCCCCGTCGAAAGCTCGATGGGGGGCGGCGTCCATGACACGCTCGATCGATTCATCGCGTCAGACCTCAAGATCGTCAACGAAGTCTTATTGCGCATCACGCAGAACCTGCTTGCGAATTGCCCTCTCGACAGGATAAAGCGCGTGTATTCCAAAGACAACGCGTTCGTGCAGTGCCGGAACTGGCTCCGGGTCAACCTGCCCAACATCGAGCTGATTGATGTCTCGAGCACCGCGGAGGCGGCCCGCATCGCCGCCGAGGAGGAAAACGCCGCGGCCGTGGCGAGCGCGCTTGCGGCGAAGACTTACAATGTTGACGTTCTCGTATCGTGCATCGAGGATTCGCCCAACAACTACACGCGCTTTTTCGTCATCGGCCATCAGCTCGCAAAGCCGACCGGCAAAGACAAGACCTCGGTCCTAATCTCGATCAAGGACCGCCCCGGAGCCCTATACGGCCTATTGCTGCCGTTCTACGACGCGAAAGTCAACCTCACCCGCATCGAGTCGCGCCCGTCGCGGAAGAAGGCATGGGAATACGTCTTCTTCATCGATCTCATCGGCCATACCGACGAGCCTCGAGTGTCCGACGTCTTGCGGCACGTTGCCGAACACTGTGTCGAACTCCGCGTTCTCGGCTCGTATCCCCAGGGCGAGATGGAGGAGTAGATCCCCGCCCCCTCGTGCTCATCTCAGTCGGGGCAGGACATCGGCTTGCAGCCGCATCATCTCCTCGACGCATTCCACGGCGCGGCGGTAGGAATCCACGGTGGGATCGAGGAGCATGGCCTGAATCAGTTTGTCCTTGGACTGCTCAGCAAAGGCTTCCACAAGCAGTTTGTGGATGCTGGCTTGGGTCCGGAGCAGTGCGGCGAGGGCTTCGGGCAGGGGTTCCATCTGATGCGCGCGCAGGCCCGAGGCGTCGGCGGAGGCCGGGACTTCGACGACCATGTCGTCGGGCAGGTTTGGAATCGCGCCCCCGTTGGGGATGTTCACGGCATCGAGCACGCGCGGAACGTTACACGCAAGAGCTTCCATGATCGGGACGGCGAGTTCTCCGGAAGACCGGATCTCAGCCTGCTCCCAAGTCTCGGGCTCAGGTTCGCGGCGCAGCCACGGACGAGAGGTCTTGTCGCCGCTCAGAGAATACACAAACTCGGGGATATTGCCGGTTTCCCAGGGATGGCCCTCGGCGGGATCGTAGAAGTATTGCAGTTCGCTGGCAACGAACTCTTCCGCCCATCGAATGTACTCGCCGTAGTGATTTGCCGCGGGCGACGGCCAAAGACCGAAGCGCCGCAACATAATGCGCGCCATTCCGATCTCATGCCAGTCCGCCAACCAGTCGCCTTCCCGTTCCGCCGAGCGAAGCCGCGGGTACAAATCCTCGCCGGTTCGACGGTGGCGTATCTGCTGGAAAAAGGTGAAATGGTTCATTCCGCATGCGGCGCCGTCCACGTCGTCCGGCGGCATGCCGAGGATCGCCGCAATCTGGTGTATGCCCATGAACACGCCATGGCAAAGCCCGATATTCCTGATTGAGGTCAGGCGCGAAACGGCTTCGCACAGTTTATGTTCCGGATTCGAGAAATTCAGCATTAGCGCCCCCGGGCAGACCCGCTCCATGGTCCGGGCTATCTCGATCATGGGACCCATGTTGCGGAGCGCATGAAACAGCCCGCCCGGGCCGCCGTTCTCGCCGAAGACCTGCCGGAAGCCGTACCTGCGCGGGACATGGAAATCCTGACTCCAGCGAAGGAAACGCTGCACGTCGATGGCGGTGATGACGAAATCGGCTCCCTCGACTGCGGCCTCGAGGTGGGTCGTGGAAGAAACCTGTGCGCCCCTTTGGAGCTTTCTTGTCAGGAACTGGGCGTACGCAGAGATATCCGTAAGGCGCTCGGCGGCTTTGTCCATGAGCACAACGTCGAGGTCGCGTTCGTTCAGCGGGCCGCTTAACAAAACGTCGCGCAGCGACGATGGGCCGAATGAGCGGCTGCCCGCGCCTATGAGCGCGATCTTAACTCTGCTCATGAATCAAATCCTCTCTTGCGGAGGCCATCAGTGTTTTCCTTCCATGGCGGATAATTCGCGAATGGCGTTTTCTACGACCGCCCGCGTGGGATCGTAATCCTCTATGTATGGGAGCGCTTCGGTGAAGAGCCGCTTTGCCTCCGCGTTGTTGTTCTCTTCAAGGCGGCACTTCGCTAGGTTGCATATCGCCTTTGCATAGTCAGGCTTGATGCGCAGGGCTTCTTCGAACTTCTCCACAGCCCCCTTCATGTCGCCCCGCATGGCCAAGAGGACTCCCAGGTTGTTCTGGGCCATGTACATTTCCGGGGTGATCCGAATGGCTTCCTCGAGTTGGCCGGCTGCTTCATCCGTCTTGCCTTGCCCCATCAGGATTTCGCCGTAGCTGCTATGCGCCACGGCGTTGTCCTTCGTGACCTCGAGGGCATGCCTCCATAGCGCCTCCGAGTTGTGCCAATAGCGTTGCTCATTGTGGGTAATCAACGCGAGGACCGCGAGGAGAACGACTCCCACTCCCGCCGCGATTTTGCCGCCCGGCGCCCACCATGCCGCGAGAGTCGCCACTCCCCACACGACCGTGATGTAGACCCCAATCAGGGAAAGGTAGGCATACCGGTCCGCCATGGCCGAGTTCCCCAGTTGTGCAATGACGCCGCAAACGGGAAGCAGCGCCGCGAGATACCATAGCCACCCCGTGAAGATATAACCGTGCGATCGGACCGTCTTCAGCGATGCGGCAGTGATCAATGCGATCAGAAGGACGGCGCCGAGAACCTCCCATTTCGGAATGCCCGCGCCCGGGTAGGGATATAGGATCGTAAGGTTGGACGGCCACGCCATTTTCAACAGATACGCGATGGTGGAGACGAGGGCATTCTCGACCCGCATCCAAAACGGATACCAGGACGACGGCATGGCGCTGCCGGCGGCGCGCTGGGTGAAGAAGTTCACCAGTGCAAATACGGCGCTGATCCCGAACAAGGGGATCTTCTCCGTGAGCAGCATCGTGATCGAGCGGCCTGGAAATCGGCCGTGATCCATCTCCTCTGGAGAAGAATCCAGCAGGAGTGTCCCCCTTTGAAGGGGGATTAAGGGGGATGTGCACCGCCGCATCGGCCAGACATCCAAAAGCAGACAAATAACCGGCAGCATTACCATCACCGGCTTTGCCATGAGGGCGAGACAAAACAGGAAGATTGCAAGCGCGTAACGATGCCAGCGAGGATTCAGCGCGTAATGCGCATAGGAAGCCAACGTGAGAAGCCCCAGGAACGTGCTCAGGACGTCTTTCCGGCTCGAGATCCATGCCACGGTGCCCGCGTTAATCGGATGAACTCCAAACAGGGCCGCCACGAACGCGCTGCTCCACACCGAGCCGGTCAAGGATCGCAGCAGAAGGAACAGCAAGACCGTATTCGCGACGTGGAAGGCGAGATTGGTCCCGTGGTGGCCGCGCGGGTTTGGCCCGAAGAACTGACAGTCCGCCATATGGCTGAGGGTATCCAGCGGCGTCCAACTGCTGAACGGGTACGCAAATGCCCAGCGGATGTTATCGAGGCTCAGTCCCTGCTGAACGCGCAGGTTCTCAGAGACATACAAAGGGTCGTCGCAGTTCACGAAATCACAGTTGAGGACATCGCGGTGAGCGATGAACGCCGCGGCCGCAAGAATCGCGCAGACAAGGATGTCGCGCACCTGGGATTTTACCTTCGCGTTCATAGGCTCCGTACGCTAACATCCCATGTACGGACACTGCAAATGACGCGGCTGCGCGGCGATCACTTGCTTTGACCGAGATGAATCTGCTATCCCCCTTTAGCTGAATGTAGAGCGGAGTGCCAGCACTCGTTCCCAAGTTGAACTTGGCAACGAGCGGCTACGGTTTTTCGAAGCTGTTTCAGTGTGCTTGTGAAGACAACCTCACAGAGTGGCGGCGTTCATCAGGCGTTGTACGTCTCGGCGGCGGTCGTCGTCCCGTGCTTCAACGCGGGGCATCGTGTAAGAAGCGTTGTCGAAAACGCACTGCAAATGGTCAGCCGCGTTATCCTCGTGGATGACGGCAGTACCGACGGGGCGACCGAAGGGCTGCGCGACCTCCCGGTGAATCTGATTAGGTTTGAGCGGAATCGCGGCAAAGGTGCCGCCTTGCTAGCGGGCTTCAAGGCCGCTCTTGACTCCCCCGAAATCACATGTGTCGTCGTGGTTGACGCGGATGGCCAGCACGACCCACACGAGATCCCCGCGCTCTACGGCGCATTCGTGGAACAGTCCGCCGACCTGATCATAGGCGCCCGGACGTTTGACCCCGCCGTTGTCCCCTGGCGCAGCCGCTTTGGCAACAAACTCACTGTGGCGGTTACGAAGCGGCTGTTCGGGCAGTATCTTCCTGACACGCAGTCCGGTTTCCGCTTGCTTGCGCGCCCCTTCGCCGAGTCGCTGTTCGGGGCGGTTCCCGAAGGACGGTACGAGACCGAGATGGCCATCATTGTGAAAGCGATACACGAACGACGTAAAATCGTCTCGGTGCCGATTAGGACGATCTACGAGAGCGGAAACGTGTCCTCACATTTCCGGAAGATCCGAGATTCGCTGCGGATTTATCGCGTGCTGTTGCGTGCGGCGCTCCGCCGGAAACGAGTTTGATGGCGCCCCGGATTGACAGGCCCGTGTGGAGGATGTTTGATGCCATTGCGCCCCGCTACGACCTTCTGAATCGCTTGCTCTCATTCGGGCAGGATCTGAAATGGCGGCGCGCGCTGGTCGATAACCTCTCCGATGCAGATCGCATTCTGGACATCGCCACTGGTACGGGCGATGTTCTCATGGCACTCGCAGACCGGCGTGCTGGCGGGCGGTTTTGCGTTGGCGTGGATATGGCGGGAGAAATGCTGAAATTGGCGCATCGGAAGTTGACACGAAAAGGCGAAAACGCAGTGTGCGCCCTGGCGCGTTGCGACGCGGAGGCGATTCCGTTTGCCGACGGCAGTTTCGATGCGGCAACCATCGCCTTCGGTATTCGGAACGTCGCCGATGTCCCGAAGACACTGCGCGAGATGCACCGCGTGTTGAAGCCGGGTGGCCGGCTTGCTGTCCTCGAGTTCGCGATACCTTCGCAACGCATTGTGCGGACGCTGTACTTGCTCTATTTCCGACACGTCCTCCCTCTATTGGGCGGACTGGTCTCGCGAGATTGTCACGCGTACAAATATCTAAACAGGAGTGTCGAGGCGTTCCCTTACGGAAAGGCATTCTGTGATGTTGTTTCCGCCGGTGGATTCTACAATGTTACGGCTCGGCCGCTTACGTGCGGCATTGCGTCGCTGTATTTGGGAAAGAAGGTGCGTGGGTAACCTCGCATTTTCCGGTGGAGGAACAGGATGGCGGATATCTTGCAAGCGCCGCAACTGAACGACATCCCGCTGCTTGTCGAGCAAGCGCTGGAGATCGCATCGGAAACGCCGCGCGTCGTCCGTATCGAGATCCCCATCCCGCCGATTGACCCGCTGGCGTGGCTTCAGGCGCAGCAGGCGTCCGTCAAGACGTATTGGGCGGACCGTGACGGCAGCTTCACTATGGCCGGAGTAGGAGCGGCTGACACTGTATCCGGCAAAGATCGTCTTCCGCCTTACGCATCGCTGTTTCGGCGCCTGCGGGCGGGACTGTCTTGCGCGCGCCCGAATCTCCGCTATTATGGCGGCATGCGCTTTGATCCACGCCGCATGGCGGACTCCCGCTGGACTAGATGGGGAGCCTATTGGTTCGTCATTCCCCGTTTTGAAGTCCTCACGACGAGTGCAGGGTCGTTTCTCGTGTGCAATGCCCTCAGCGCGAATGGACATGAAGACCACAAAGAGGTGGCCGCTATTCGCCATGAGCTCGGAACTATTGCGCTTGGCCCGTGCGAGCGCCGTGGCAACGTGCCCGGCGTCTTGACGCGAAACATGCGGCCCGATCGCGAACAATGGTCCAAAATGGTCGAGAGGGCCCTTGCTGCCTTTGAAAAAGGCGTGCTTGAAAAGGTTGTGCTTGCCCGCGAATGCTCGTTCGAGTTCGCGGACGCGCCCGACGCCTTGGCGATCCTTAGTCGTCTGGCGGCCGCCGTCGGGGACGCCTATCTCTTCATGTTTCAGCCGGGCGAGGGTGCGGCCTTCCTTGGCGCATCGCCGGAACGTCTGTACCGCCGAGTCGGAGGGTTTATCCAGAGCGAGGCCCTTGCGGGCACGCGGCCGCGGGGCGTCTCGGACAAAGCAGACGATGCCCTTGCGGACGTTTTGCTTCATGACAATAAAGAACTGCGCGAGCACCGATTCGTTGTGGACGGTATTCGCGATGCATTTGAGGTCCTGTGCAAGGATATCCGCGGGGATAGAGAAGTGTCTATTGTGAGGCTCCGCGATTGCCAGCACTTGATCCGGCGCTTCGAGGGCATTCTGGCCGATGGAAAATCCGAACCCGATATCCTTGAAGCGCTGCATCCGACTCCCGCCGTGGGAGGATGTCCCACCCAAGCGGCCCTCGAATGGATCGCGAAAGAGGAATCCTTCGATCGCGGTTGGTTCGCGGGGCCCGTCGGATGGGTCGGGTACGACTCCTCTGAGTTCGCCGTAGGCATCCGCTCAGGTCTGATCGATCGAAAGACGCATTCGTTGTATGCAGGGGCCGGGATCGTCTCCGGATCCGACGCGGAGAGGGAATGGACCGAGATCGATAACAAACTGGAAACTTTCGCAAGCGTGTTGACGAAAGATATCTGACGCCGCTTCTAGCTCTTGCTATTCCGAAAATATGAATGTTCGTTGTACCGGCTTTAGCCGGGGGATTGCACCAACGACTCCGCCACCCTGAAGGGTGTACAACGAACATTTTCATCATTTGCGAGAGAGACTCCCGTTTCATGACAACTCGTAATCGTAATCGTAATCGAGAGAAAAAGCCTCACGCCTTCGAGTAAAAACCTCTGGTTTTCTGTTGACCGAAAACCTCTTTCCGGAACCCGGCTGCCCTGCCCAACGTCTTTGATTGCGATCACGATTACGATTACGATTACGAGCAGGAGCACGAGCACGATACCAAGAACGAGATCAGCAACCTTGCATAAGGTGATATCCGGGTGAATTGCCACACTAGCCGTGATAACGTTGCACGCCGCACCGCGGCCCTTAACCGTCTGTGGGGCGACATTGTCATTGAGGAACTCCTTCGGTGCGGCGCGGAGGTCTTCTGCCTTTCACCGGGATCTCGATGCACACCCCTGACGCTGGGCGTGGCCGCGAATGCGCGTGCGCGAAGCGTCGTTCACTTCGACGAGCGAGGCGCCGCCTATCACGCGCTCGGCTGGGCGAAGGCATCGGGACATCCCGCGGTGCTGGTCTGCACCTCGGGTACGGCGGCCGCGAATTACTTTCCGGCCGTGGTCGAGGCATCGCAAGCGCGAATCCCTTTGATTCTGCTCACGGCGGATCGTCCGCCGGAGTTGCTCGACGCAGGCGCCAACCAGGCCGTCGATCAGTCCCGGCTGTTCGCAAACTACGTCCGCTGGCAATATGTCCTGCCGTGCCCGAATGAGTCCATGCCGCCAAACGCCGTGTTGACCGCGGTTGATCAAGCCGTCTTTCGTGCGACATCCCCTCCCGCCGGCCCTGTGCATCTGAACTGCCAATTCCGCGAACCCTTCGTTCCGCAGGTAGGGTCGAGCTCCTGCTCGACCACCGCCACGGAAGACCTCGACCCTGCCTACGCGAAGCCAATCGAGGCATGGAAGCAAAGCGGATCGCCTTACACCGCCTACGCAAAGCCGGAATGCGGCGTCGATGCGAAGGTTGTCCAGCGGACCCTCGAGCTCCTAACCGGCGCTTCTCGCGGACTGATCGTCGTCGGAGAGCTTCGGTCGCTCGCGGAACGCGAAGCTGTGAACCGCCTCGCGAGGCGCCTGAACTGGCCCGTCTTTCCGGATGTTGCTTCCGGGCTTCGCCTCGGCGGCAGCAGCCCTCCCTTCCTCCCTTACTACGATCAAATGCTGTTGTCATCAGCAGTACGTGACGCTTGCCGCCCCGATGTCGTGCTGCAGGTGAGCTCGCCATTTGTCTCGAAGCGCCTGCTCGAACACCTTGACGCGTTTCCTCCGAGCGCTTACGTGATGGTAGCCGGCCACCCGCTCCGTCACGATCCCATTCACCGGGTTACATTGCGCGTTCAATCGGAAATCGCGCCTTTCTGTGAGGCCCTCGCCGCTAAACTGAACGCTAGGTCTAGGCCGGACTGGGCGCAGGCCCTCTCGAAGGCGAATGATCTCGTTCATGACGAGGTGGAAGCATTTCTCGCACGGGATAACTGTCTGGGCGAGGCGCAGATCGCCCGGCTGATCTCGAGAAACGCCCCTCAAGGCGGCGTGGTCTTTCTGGGCAACAGCATGCCGATACGCGATATGGACATGTACGGCTCGCCCGATGGGCCTCATGTGCGCATTGCAGTGAACCGCGGCGCAAGCGGCATCGACGGCAACGTGGCAACGGCGGCAGGTTACGCCGCGGCGCTGGGTCTGCCCGTTACGGCGGTCCTCGGCGACCTTGCCATGCTGCACGATCTCAATTCTCTTGCCCTGCTGTCCGGCATCGCCACGCCCGTTGTATTCGTTGTGGTGAACAATAACGGCGGCGGCGTCTTTTCATTTCTGCCCGTCGCGGGAATCAACGAGCATTTTGAGCGCTATTTCGCGGCTCCACATCACCTCACTTTCGAAAACGCCGCCCCCTTGTTCGGGCTGGAATACTCGATACCGCCGACAGCCAGCGCATTCATTGACGCGTATTGCGGCGCAACAAAGGGCGGACGCCACCGGCTCATCGAAGTTCAAACGCACCGCGAGGAAAACCTCCGCCTTCACCGCGCTTTGCAGCAGGCGATCATGCAGCGGATCGACTGTGGTATCTCTGTTGCGCGTCGTCATACCGATAGTTGATAAAGTCCCCCTTTGAAGGGGGACGTGAATGGTCGGCTGAACCTGTGAAACGAGCCCGCTAAGGACTACAGTGAACGATTTCCCGCTCTTCGACTACAGACTTGCCGGAAGAAGCGCCGGGCCTGTGTTGCTGTTTCTTCACGGTTTTTTTGGCGACCGCCGCGAATGGGACGAGATCGCGCCGCGATTCGAGCAGGATTGCCTCTGTCTGACCGTTGATCTTCCCGGACACGGACAAACACGCTTGGCCACGGGTTTTGAGAACGCCGCTATGCCCGACGTAGCCGCGGCCCTTCTGGCGTTGCTCGATTTGCTAGAGATACGCTCGTGCTCGTTGATCGGCTACTCGATGGGCGGACGCTTGGCGCTGCAGATGGCGGTGTTGCAGCCCGCGCGGTTTACGTCTCTTGTCCTCGAGTCCGCGTCGCCGGGTATGCGTTCAGACCAGGAGCGGCGAGAGCGCATGGCCGAAGATGACCGGCGCGCAGGGCAGCTCCTCGATATCGGCCTCGAGGCATTTCTGAACCAGTGGTATTCGCAACCCATGTTCCAGACCTTGCGAGCCAATCCGGCCCATCTCGACGCCCTCATTCGCCGCCGCCTCGACAACGACCCCGGCCAATTGGCGCGCGCGCTAAGGGTCATGAGCGTGGGCCGCCAGCCATCCCTCTGGCAACAATGGAGCGCGAATCGCATCCCGGCCCTACTCGTCGCTGGCGCACTCGACCCCAAGTACGGCGGGATCGCAGCCGAGATGGCCGGCTTGTGTACCGCGGCCCGGCTTTGCGTCATCGACGGCTGCGGCCACAACGTGCACTATGAGGATCCTCAAGCCTATACTGAACATATGAAGCGGTTTTTGTCCGTTCTGTTGGCGCCGAATGATTCCGCGCCAACTAAGGAGGATGTCGACGGTGAAATGGATTCAAGCGGGGACTTACTCGGACATCAAGTATGAGAAGGCCGAGGGGATCGCGAAGATCACGATCAACCGGCCTGAGGTGCGGAACGCGTTCCGGCCGCTGACGGTTGATGAGATGCGACGGGCGCTCGAGGACGCGCGGTTTGATCCTGAGATCGGCGTGATCATCCTCACGGGCGAGGGACACGAAGCGTTCTGTTCGGGCGGCGATCAGCGCGTGCGCGGCCACGCCGGGTATACGGACGAGCGGGGCGTCGAGCGGCTCAACGTGCTCGATTTCCAACGTCAGATGCGGGCTTGTCCCAAACCGGTGATCGCAATGGTGGCCGGATACGCGATCGGCGGCGGACACATCCTGCACCTGATGGCGGACCTCACGATCGCGGCGGACAACGCCGTATTTGGGCAGACGGGCCCGCGGGTCGGCTCGTTTGACGGCGGGTATGGTTCGGCCTACCTCGCCCGGATCGTCGGCCAGAAGAAGGCGCGGGAGATATGGTACTTGTGCAGACAGTACAATGCTCGCCAGGCGCTCGAGATGGGTCTCGTGAACGCCGTCGTTCCCCTCGAACGGCTCGAAGAGGAGACGGTTCAATGGTGCCGCGAGATCCTGGCCAACTCGCCAATGGCGATCCGCTGCATCAAGGCCGCGATGAACGCCGATTGCGACGGGCAGGCGGGACTGCAAGAGTTGGCCGGAAACGCTACGATGCTCTTTTATATGAGCGAAGAAGGCCAGGAAGGCCGCAATGCGTATCTTGAGAAACGGCCTCCGGATTTCAGGAAGTTTCCGCACCGGCCGTAGGCAGAAGTCAGAATGCACAATGCACAGTGTGGAATGCGGAATGGAGAATGGCGCTTCTTGCATTCCGCATTGTTCCTGGCGCTGTTCCTGTTTGACTGCGGGATGGCTTCGGCGCAACGCCTGATCGTCGTCACCACGCCGTTGACGGCGACCCATGAGGCAACCGGCGTCCGCGTGCAGAGCGTTGACATGGGCGCCGGCGCGGCATTGCCCGGGTTTGAGGCCCTGCCGGGCACGGCCCCGACAAGCCGGTTCTTCTCGTTGGCCGAGGGCGAAGGGGCGATGCTGTCGACGGGGTTCGGCCATGCGCCCTTGGGGGGAACGCGCGCGCAGGGACCTTGCCATCTCGTCGGATTCAGAACGGCGCCGTTCAAGCGCACGGCCGAAATCGAGTTCCCTGCCGGATGGGATGAGTTCGCGGGGTGTCCCCTCGAGAATCGCTCGTCGATCGTTGCGCTCGGAAGCCGGGCGAGCGATACGCCCGCGGCGCAGGAGGGGCGTCTTGATCTCTACCAGTACGAGACCGACCCGGTTCGTGGTACGGGCTTCAGCCTGGGATCCCGCGCGCAGCCTGCCACCCTGAAGGGTGTACAAGGAACACTGAAGTCATGGGAACTGCCGGGTTCGCCCGTTGCGGCGGTTCCCTTGCCGGGGTCGAATCGCGTGGCCGTGCTCTGCCGTGGCCCATTGGGCAATGGCGCGATGCTCGTGATTGTGGACCTTCAGTCTGAAGGCGTGTCTGAGGCAACGCAGGAGCTTGATCAGGCAGGGGGCGTCGAGCCAACCGCGCCGTCTGGGCTCGCGGTTACACGAGATGGCGCGCATCTGCTCGTCCTGACCTCAGGTTACGCTGTCGACCCGCCGTCGGGCGAGGCGGTGTCGTGGCTTCGCGCGCTTGACACAACGGACTTCGAGAAGCGCGTCGAACCCCTGACGATTCCAGGGGCGACGCAAGCTTGGGATCAGCCCTTGTTACCCACCGGTGACGGCGGATGCTGCGTGGTAACGCGCACTCCCGGGACGGACTTGGCCTATGTGACCCGAGTTCGCGTGACCCCGACGGAAACCGCTACGCAACTCCAGTTGCCTTTGATTGGCGTTTCAGCCCCTGTCCAGGTCGCGTCTGATCCAGCGGGAGATGACTTGGCGGTCGGAATCGAGAACTGCCTCGAGATCTGGAGCGACGGACATAGAGGCGGTCCTTCCCAGACGTACGAAGCCCCTGTGGCCGCGGTGCGATGGACATCGGAAGGGTTGTTCGCCGCGGAGTCGGGCCGCGTGCATCAGGTCGATCCGAAGTCGGGCGCCACGATGAAGACCGTCCAACTCCAAACAGGTTGGGTGGCCGACATGATCGTGATTCCTGCCGAGCACGTCCCAACCCCTGATCCTGATGCCGACGGACTCACCACGGACGAGGAGATTCGCTTAGGCACATCGCCTGACTCCCCCGATACGGACGCGGATGACATCCCCGATGGTTCGGACCCCGACCCGCTTGTGCCCTCGCCGCGGTTGCGACTGCCGGATGAGGTGGTGTTTCATGAAGAGGCCGTAGGTTGTGAAGTAAAGGGGATCAAGATCAACCCGGACTTCGCGGATGACTATCTGTGGCGGGTCGACTTTGACCGCAAGGAGATGCCGTGGCTTGTCATTCATCCCCTGTCCGACAAGGCGCCCAGCGTTATCTACCTCGGCGTGGATCCCGGGCGCTATTACCCTGGCCGGAAAACAACGGGTAGACTGACGATCGACCTGTCGCGGGCCGACGGGTCCATGCACGCCGCGGACAGCCCGGCGATTGTGGACGTTCGCATTCTCCCGGAGCGGCGATATGGCGTGCGTCGCATCCTGTGGATCTGGGAGCACGGCGGCGCAGTCGAATCTTTCCGCGATGCATCCGACCCGCATCATCTGCGCGCTTTAGGAGACATGCTTGCGGGCCCGCCGTATCATTTCACCCACCGCGAAGCCGAGGCGCCCATCCAGGAAGACCTGGATTCATATGCCGTGGTCGTGCTGAATGTCGCCGCCGCCGCGCAAGGCGCTCTCACTCGTCAATCGCTTCTTCGCTACGTGGTGGACGGCGGCGCCTTGCTTCTCCTCGGCGGGTTCGCTCCGACGCAAGCGGATCCCGACTTGGACAACTGGCTTTCGCCGCTGGGCATCCACCTGGACCCGTCCGTGAAAACTGACGGGGCGTTCAACGCCCTCGATCGCCACCCGATACTGCGGCATATCTCGACCCTTCGCTTCACGGATGGCTGTGCGGTGAACGCCGACGATCCAACCCGCGTTCTCGTTCCGGCAGAATCCGGGGGGCATCGGGCCGCACTTCTGGCAAGCACCTACGGGCGAGGCAGGATCGTCGTGCTCGCCTCGCCGACACCACTCGAAACGAACGCGATGACGGATCACGCAAACCAGCTTTTCGCCGCGGACCTCTTCCAATGGTTGGCGGAAGGCGGCGCAGGCGCGCAAGAACAGGATATGGACAGCGACCGTCTGTCGGACAGCTTGGAGGATCGGAACGGAAATGGCATTGTCGATCCGGGTGAAACGGATTACCTCGACCCCGACACCGACGGCGATGGGCTGCCTGACGGCATCGAGGACGCCAACCTCAACGGAGTCGTCGACGAAGGCGAGACAAGTCCTCTCAATCCTGATTCCGACGGCGACGGGATCTTTGACGGCGCCGACCCGACGCCCGTGCCGCCTGTCGGAACGCCCATGGTGGCTGAGGTAAGCCCGACACAAGCGCCTTCCGAGGGAGGCGTGCAGGCGCTGGTCTCCGGACGAAACTTCGCTCCTGACGCTATCGTGTGGTTCGGAAGCCGACAGGCGAGCATGGTGCGCGTCATGCAGAGCACGGCCGCCCTTGTCGAGGTCCCGCCGTGCGAAATTCGCGCAGGCGGCGATGTCCCCGTGCGCGTCGTAAACTCCTCGACCGGCCAGGAAGGCGCGCTTCCCAAAGGTTTCCATTATCTCCCGCGCAGCACGGTCTCGGTTGTTCTTCGCACTCTCCGCGTGTTCTCCAGTCAAGCCCGCATGTATGAGGGGTCGCTCTCAGTCCGGATCGATCCTCCTCCCGGCGTTTCGCCGGACAAAATCCTCTTGTTGTTGCGATCTGAACCCGCGGAAGGTTTTCAATGGGGTGAGCTTCCCGCGGTTGGACGATCGCATGGCAATGTGGGCCCCGTCATATACAGACGGACCCGCTTGGGCGATCTGCATATCGTCGCGCTCAGCGTCAAGTCCACATCCGAGCTCTCGATCGAATTGGGCCCGATTCCCTGGAAATATGCCGCGCCCGCCAAAGTGAAATCCGGTGTCTTGCGCGTTTCGGTTATCGAGCCGCGCATACTGGCGCGCAACGGCCAGCCGCTCGATGTTGATCTCCGGAATGTCGACATCGATTTGCAGGCGGTGAAGCCCAAAAACGCTGCCGCTAATGCGCAGGGCCCTTAACGGCGGATTGTGATTAACCATTCAGTGACAAGTGGATTGGCGAACGCGGTTTTTGTCCTTGGTGGTCCTTTAGGTCCCTTTGGTCTCTTAGAGCTTATAAGGAAAGGTTCCAGGATGGCTTTCGAGAACTGGGTGCCATGGATAAGACGGCGTCGCTTTCTGCTGTTATGGCCAATGAATGGCCTCACACGACGCCGTCTTATCCATGCCACCCCGGAGCCAAGGGACTTTCCATACACGCTCTTAAGTCCTTTTGGTCCCTCCAGCCGCACCCTGCTCGCGGTTGCGTTGCTTTGACGGACGACCTCCCGATAAACTCTTGCCCGATGAATGCCGGGAAAAGAGGCGCTGTTCTGCGCGAATATGCCCTTCAGGGATTGCTGCTCCTGCTCGTGCTCGCGGCGGCATTTCCGGGCGTGTTTTTTCGAGGAGAGGTCGCCTTTCCTGGGGATATCCTTTTCGAGAGCCTCCCCTGGAAGCTCTATGCGCCTTCGGGGTGGGAGCACGCGGAAAACCGCCTGTTGTGCGATATGACCTCGGCCATCATGCCCTGGTACTGGCTTACGCGCGAGGCGCTGCGCCACGGCGAGTGGCCGTTGTGGAATCCCCTCGAATTCGGCGGCGCGCCCTTGCTCGCGAACTGGCAATCCGCCGTCTTTTATCCGCCGCGGGCACTGCACAGCGTGCTCGATATTTTCGTCGGGTTCACCGTGTTCGTACTGCTCAAACTCTGGCTTTGCGGCATGAACGCGTATCTCTGCGCGCGGGCCATTGGACTCCGCACTCCCGCCGCACGTTTCATGTCCATCGCGTGGATGCTCGGCGGCTACAATTTTGTCTGGTGCTATTGGCCTGTACCCGACGTCTGCGTGTGGCTCCCCATCGTGTTTCTCGGAACCGAGTGGCTTATCGGCGGGCGGTATCGTCGCGGCTTTTTTGCGGTTCTCTTTGGCGCCGTGTTAAGCCTCCTTGCCGGCCATCCCGAGTCCGCGTTCGTGATCAACCTCGGCATTTGCGCGTACGCCGTGATGCGGCTTCTCTGGGATCGCCGCAGGTTGAGGGATAGTGCCGCGTGTCTCGCCGTCTGGGGCAGTGCCTGGCTGGTTGCACTGCTCGTCGCCGCCGTGCAGATAATCCCCTTTCTCGAGTATCTCCTCAACAGTTACCCGCCCGGCCAGAACACCAACATGGGCGCCCACCCAGGACTGCCGCTGCATGCCGTCCTCTGCTTGTGGATTCCCCGATTCTTTGGCGCCACGGCTGACCTCAACTATTGGGGTGACCTCGATACGAATCGGTTCCTCATGAATTACGCCGGCGTGCCTGTGTGGCTCGCCGCGACCCTTCTTGTCGCGCGCGGCCCTTGGGAGAGGCAGTCTCGGGCGCGCGTTGCGTGTCTGGCGATCGTGGTCGCCGTTTTCCTCTGCCTGACTTTCGAAGTTCCGCCCTTCGATCTGATCCACCGGCTGCCTCTGTTCAACCTGTTGAAGCGAACGTATTACATCGCCTTCGTCATGTTCGCCCTTCCGGTGCTCGGCGCCATCGGACTTGATCGGTGGTTCGCACGGCCTCGCAAATGGTACGAATTATTCTCATGCATCCTCGGCATTCTGCTGACGAACGCCGCCCTCTATCTGGCTTACAGCTTCTACCGCGGAACTATCCGCCTCATGCGCTTTCAAGACTACCTGTCTCACCAGTTGCTCTTCTTCTGGTGTGCGGAGGCCGTGTTCCTGATCGTGCTGATCGTTTCGCTCACTACGTTCCGGCCCCGGCTGTTTCCAGCTCTGCTGGCCATTCTGCTGGCGGCGGATTTGCTCGTGGCCGGGAGGGGGACCAGTCCAAGTTTTCCGCGCCGCATGATGTACCCCGAGACTCAACTGACGCGGTTCCTCGAGAATGTTCCCAAGCCGTGCCGTATCGGTCTTGTGCAGGGCATGGTCCCGCCGGGATTTATGGTCCCATACGGCATCCAGGACATCTCCGGTTACGACGCGCTGTATCCTGAGCGGATCGTGCGATTCCAGTACGGCCTGAAAACGGATGTCTGGAACGCCATCGAACCCGTATACAACATCGAGTACTACCTCCACGACCCGACGATGATGACCCAGTCCAGGCACCCTGGGCCCACTTTCCCAATCGACCAGACGAATCGCTTCGAGATGCTAACGAATATCGACGGCCTCGACGTGTACAAGAACAAAGGCGCGATGCCCCGCGCGTTCCTCGTGGGGAGTGCGCGCGTCATCTCGAATCGGGAAGCCCTGCTCGACGCGATGCGCGACCCCGCCCTCAAACCCGCCAAGGAAGTGTTGCTCGAGGAGCCGCTTTCCGCCCCGCTTCCCAAAAAGCCCCCTGAGGATCCCGGCACGGCCACTGTGGTGGATTACAAATTCAATCGCGTGGTCGTCGAGGCGGATGCAAAGTCCGACTGCATCCTTGTCCTCGGAGATGCTTACTATCCCGGATGGCGCGCCACGATCGACGGACAGCCCGCGCCGATCTTCTCGGCGTACTATGCCTTCCGAGGCGTGCGGATTCCCGCAGGCTCACACCGAATCGAGTTCTTCTACATGCCGGCGAGTCTCAAGGCCGGCCTTGGAATCTCGATGGCAACGCTCATCGTGATGATGATCTGCTCGCTGCGCGCATTGCGCCGGGAGGCTCGAGCTCCCGCTCGACCGCGGTCGCGGACGACCGCGACCCTACCGGCGGCTCGATGCTGAACACATGAGCATCCTCCAACTCGATCGCCTTCGACATCCCTGGGTACGGTTGCATTCTCCCCACATCGAGATCGGATAGGAATGATCCCCATTCCGGCGACCGCGGCCCGCTCCGACTGAGGCCCGCGCGGAGAACAAGATAGGCGTGCGCGTATTCCCTGCGGTGCTTCCCGAGATACCCACTCAGGTCGTCGTACCGCAGCGGCTTCGTGGTCGGAAGTTGGCTCTCGAAATACAGCATCCTGATCGGGCCCATGTAGAGCGGAAGCGAGAAGCTATCTTCCGCGATCAAGAGGTCCTCTCCGGTCACATTGTCCGATATCCACTGATAAAGGGGCGAACGCGCGATGTCAAACGTATAAGGGGGGGCGACCTTCGACCGCAACAGCATGCGGGCCATGGATACCTCCGACGGAAGCGCGGCCGCCGCCAACAGCAATGCGAACACTACCGGTATCCACGTTCTTGCACCGGCCATGCGCGCGATCAGACCTGCGGCGAGCAACACAAGCGTGATCGAGGCCGGAAGGACGAGCCGCGCGTTGATCGGATCGATGGCGAAGCGCACCTCGCTGCGCACGAGAAGCGCTGAATATACCACGGCCCACAGGAGCAGCAGCGTCGCCTGCCGGCCGGCGAAGAAGTCGCGCAGAACGCCCGATAGCTCTCCCTGGCGCGCGTGCAGGTATGTCATCACGAGCATCGCGACGAGCAACAGGCTCAGCAGCAGGTCTGCGAGGGGAGCTACGGGCGCCGCGCCGTCCGCCAGCACGCGGAAAAGGCCCGCACAGACTTCGGCATACCCGAAGTTTACCCGCGGTATGTGCGCGCCAAGAGGCATTCCCGCCCGAATGCAGTTCCGCGCAATGATGGGGCCTGCGACAATCAGAAACCCCGCGCAGAAACTCCCAAGAGACTTGGCCCTTCGCCCCTTTGGTCCGAGGACGCATGCGATCCCGCCGATCAGAAACAAGGGAAGCATCGCGTACCGCGCCCCGAATGCGAGTCCCCCGGCAACACCGGCCAACATACTCTTCCACCAGGTACATTCGGGTTCCGCAACAAGCCAGAAAAACAACACCATGAATGCGATGGCGGTGGTCTCGCTCCAGGCGTTCGCGGAGACCATGCGCAACGGGCTGAACTGAATAAGGAACGCGACACCAAGCAGTGCCGCGGGCACATCATAGCACCGGCGGAGCAGAAGGAAGGCCGCCCCCAGAGTAGCGGCCAGAAACACGATCGGGATGATAAGCGCCGCCGCGGTTAATTCGACCCCAAGCTTGCTTAGGAACGCGATGAGCAAAGGGTAAAGCGGACCCCACGTCGTCATCGGAACCGGCAACGTAAGATCCTGTGTTATTGCCGTATCCAGAGGCGCGATGGTACTGGAAAGGCCGTTTCCTGCAAGCAAGTTCCTGGCCGTGTCGAGGTACACGACCGAGTCCGGCGAGAAGCGTCCCTCGTAACGGAGGACGTTGATCGAAACCGCCCCGAGGTAGACCACCACTATCAGGAAGAACATCACGCATATCGCGAGAGGGGACACCTTGGAGATCACATCTCTGATCCGTCGTGAAGCGCCGTTTCCGCTTGAGCTGACCACGAAGGAATCCCCTCCCGCTGTTGCGTCGCGATTATAGGTTCGTCTGGCCGACCCTTCAAGCGTTTTTGAAATCGTGGGTCTCTTCGTCTACTGTATCGGCGTCTCTTACTCAACAGGAAAGGTTCCACTATGAAAGCGCCGGTCGGAGTCGGATTCTTGAGTTTTGCCCACGGGCACGTGGGCGCATATGTGGACGTAATGAAGCATTTCGACGATGTGAAACTCGTTGCCGCGTATGATGACAACGAACATCGCGGCAAGGCCGTCTGCGAATCGGCGGGGATGCGTTACTCGCCCCACGTCGAAGACATCCTTAACGACTCGAATGTCCAGGCGGTGATCATTGGCAGTGAAACTAGCCGGCATGCCGGGCTATGCGTCGCGGCGGCCCAGGCCGGGAAGCATATCCTCTGTCAAAAACCGATGGCGCTGACTCTCGAGGACTGCGATCGGATGATAAATGCCGCGGACAGGGCGGGGATCTCGCTCGGAATTGCCTATCAGATGCGCCACGATCCCGCCAATATCAAGATGTGGGAGATCGTGCAGTCCGGTGAACTCGGTCCCATATGCGTTGTGCGCCGCCGCCACTGCATTGGCGTGCTCCTGATGGACTCGTTCATTAACGGCCCCACGCACTGGCACATCGAGCCTGACAAGAACAAGGGCATGTTCATGGACGACGCATCGCATCCGGCCGACTGGTTTTACTGGATGCTCGGAAAACCCGTGAGCGTCATGGCGGAGATCGACAACGTGATCACAAACGTGGCGCCCGATGACAACGGCGCGGCGATCTTCCGGTTCAGCCGCGGCGAGATGGGGCTTCTTTTCAACAGTTCGACCGTCATGGTGTCCGAAAACACCACCGAGATCTACGGCGAAAAGGGTTGTGTCATTCAGAACTACGGCGATGGCACATCTTGCGGCGTCCCGCGGTGTCCCGACGGCCCCGCCGTCAAGATGTTCAAGTACGGCGAGGGCAATTGGCGCGACATGGGTATCCCGACTCCGCCGAACCATGGCGTGCGCATTCAAGCCGTCCCCCGCCCCTGGGTTGACAGCCTGATCAACGAGACGCCGCCGACCGTCTCGGGCCGCGACGGCAAGGTCTCGGTGGCCATGATCCTCGGCGCCTACCAGTCCGCGCAAGAGGGCCGCCGCATAACGTTCTCATGGTGAGCGCTCCAATCTCAGAGATGCAAGGAACAAGACTCAAAAACACGACCTCCCACAATACAACGCGAACACGTCCTTCTGTCCATTCTGTCCATTCTGTCTACTCTGTCCCTTCGGTCCTTTTTGTCCCTTTTGTCCCTTTCGTCCCTAAAAGGAGAAACTGTCCCCCATGATCGCAGGCTTCAATTCCATCGCCACCTATTATGAGGTGCTGTCGGACAATGCGGCGCGCCTCCAACGCGAAGGGCCCTTTCTTCGCGAGTGCCTCAAGCATGCGCCCGGCGTGCGCGTCGTTGACCTCGCATGCGGCACCGGCCTGCACGCCGAGTTCTTCGCAAACCTAGGCGCGCAGGTGACAGCCTTCGACATCAGCCAAGAGATGATCTCACACGCCCGAACCCGACGTTCGCATGCAAACATACGTTACGAAACCGCCGACATGCGCGACTTTCAAGGCGGCCCATGGGACCTGGCATTGTGTCTCGGCAATTCCTTGTCGCTCTTGCCGGCCATGGACGACATCGAAGAGACCTTCCGATCCGTCATAAAGGCGCTCTCGCCGGGAGGACGGTTCGTCTTTCAAGTTCTGAACTACGCCGCGGAGGCAAATCGGAAACCGCGATATCGCGTTGATGCGAAGCGCCTCAATGGCGCCGATGTCGTCGCATTGAAGAGCCTTGTACCGCACGGCGATCACACCCTTTTGTCGCTGGCATTCTATGCGCTCGGCGCGGGGACGCCGACGTGCGTCTCGGAGTCCGCCGTGCTGCTCAATCTCACCATCGAGCAAATGACAACGTGTGCGGCAACGGTTGGTTTGCGAAATGTCGCCATGTACGGCGGCTTCGATTCGTCCGAATACCATCCCGATACGTCGTCGGACCTCGTGGGTGTTCTTGAGAAGCCTGTCGGATAGCGCGTCTTGTTTTGCAGAAAGCGTGACGCCATACTGGGGTCCTCGATGTTTGAAAGGAACTAGTCATGCTGGCCTCGTGCGCACTCTTGGGTCTCCTGCTTTCGCAAGCCGCTTCCGCAAGCGGTTCAGCAGGCGTTGCCGGCGCGCCGGCCCCAATCCGAACAAGCATCCGCCTGGCCTTGATGAAGGGTGTTCCGCCGAAGTGGGATATGGAAGCCAATTTCAGGACGTTCCTCCGCTTGTTGGACGATGGAAGCGGTGCCCACGCCGACCTCTTCGTCACGCCTGAATGCTGGCTCGACGGCTATGGGGCGGCGGACAAGACATCGACGCACGAACGCTTGCGCGGCGTCGCGCAGAACCTGAACAGCAGCGCGTACCTGAAAACCGTCGCGGAACAAGCGAAGAAACGCTCGATGGCTATCTGCTTCGGGTTTGTTTCGGAGGAAGATGGGAAGATCTATAACGCTGCGGGGCTGTGGGACGCGGACGGCCAGCGCATCGGCGTCTATCACAAGACCCACCTTCAGGACCACGATCTCCAGTTCACGCCCGGCGACTCGCTCCCGGTGTGGCCGACCCCTTGGGGACCGATCGGGATCATGATCTGCGCCGACCGCCGCTGGCCTGAGACGGCCCGAACGCTGCGTCTGAAAGGGGCGAAGCTCATACTCAACCCCGCGTACGGGATGCATGGCGAGCCAAATGAGATGTGGATGCGTACGCGCGGATATGAGAACCAGTGCTTTATTGCGTTCGTGCATCCCCAAGTCGTCTTTGTCGTCAATCCGGAAGGCAACGTTTCGGCGCAAAAGAAGGGCGATGAGCCAAGCGTTCTGATCTGCGACGTGGACCTCGCTCAGGCAAAGGACGACAATCATCTCAAAGATCGCAGGCCCGAACTCTACGGGATCATCACGGCCCCAAAGACTCCTCAATAGCAGGCCGCGCGTCTGGGCATGGTCTCGTTTTGTGATAGAAAAAGTTTCTCTGAGTGATAGAGGAAGGAAAAGATGAGTAACGGACTGTCGGCGGCACCCTCAGGTCAGACCCTGTCTGAGATGAAACAGAAGTTCCATGCCCTGTTCGAACCCTCGGGCCTGGCGATTGTAGGCGCATCTTCGACTCCCCTGAAATGGGGCTTTCGGATTCTCTTCAACACCATCATGGGGGGATTCAAGGGCGCCCTTTACGCCGTGAATCCCAACCACACGCAGATTGCCGATGTGCCGTGCTATCCGAGCCTGTCCGCCTTGCCGAAACCTGTCGAGCTGGCGTTGATCGTGTTGCCGCCGAAGCACGTGCTCGATGCCGTTCGCGAGTGCGCGAAGTGTGGCGTGAAGGCCGTGGTCGTGATCACCGCGGGCTTCGGCGAACTGGACGATGCCGGCGAGCAGGCCCAAGTTGAAATGGCGAAGGTCGCCGACGAAGCGGGCATCCTTCTGGTCGGGCCGAACTGTGCAGGCATTGCGAGTCCTAATCCGGACAGCCTCTACTCAGGGATGATCTACCGCTACCCGGCCGGAGGCGGAATGTCGATCGTATCGCAGAGCGGCAACGTCGGCATGACGATCCTCACGTGGGCTCAGCTTCACCAAGTCGGTATCGCGCGATTCGTCAGCAGCGGCAACGAGGCCGCGACGCGCTCGGAAGACTACCTGCGTTTCTTCGCGTACGACGTGAAAACGAAGGCCATCCTCGCCTACATCGAAGGCACGCGTGACGGGCGGCGCTTTTTCGACACGCTCCGCGAAACGGCTTTGCGGAAGCCGGTCGTGATTGTGAAAGGAGGCAGAACCGGCTCCGGCCAGCGTGCGGCCGCTTCCCACACCGGATCGCTCGCCGGTTCCACGGCCCTATTCGAGGCGGCCTGCCGTCAAGCGGGCGCATCGGTCGTCGATGACATCTATCAGGCCATGGAGCTGACGTCGGCGTTCGTGAACCAGCCCCTTCCGCATGGCCGGCGCGTGGTGATCGTTTCAGAGGGCGGCGGCTGGGGCGTGATGGGCGCCGATGCATGCGCCGCGGCCGGCTTGGACGTGATCGACCTCCCGGCGGACCTCCTCCGCGAACTGGACGGTTTCATGCCGGGCTGGTGGAGCCACGGCAATCCCGTGGACCTCGTCGCGGGCAACGACCGCACGCTCATGTCGCGGTGCATCGAAGCCACCCTGAAATCCCCCGAAGTGGATGCCGTCATGGTGCTCGGCGTCGGTTACATGTGCAGCCAAAGCGCCCGCCTGAAAGAGTCGAAAGAGGTCGAGCGCTTCGGCCTCACCAAGCTGATCGACATCGCCACCAACATGGAGCTTCACGACGTGCGAAGGGTTACGGGCATGATCGATCTCTACGAGAAGCCCATCATCACGGCCTCCGACACGGCCATCCTTGCCTACGGCCCGACCCCGAATGAAGCCATAACGGAAATGGAACGGCTCGGCCTCTATGCGTACGCGAGCCCGATAAACGCGGCCCGAACGCTCGCGCAAATGGTCGAACGCTACGAGTTCCTGAACGGCATTCCCCGCGGAAGCGCCAGAACAAAAATGACAGCAAAAGCTTCCGCCTGATTGAAAGATCCACGGTAGCGCGACGTTTCCAACGTCGCGGCTCGATCCGGCTGCAAGGCCGCAACGTCGGAAACGTCGCGCGACCGCGGCCAACGCTAAACTCGTCATGTTACCCCCGCGCGGTTCCTAAGATCCGGAACTTCCCTTCTTCTCTTCCTGGACTGCCCTTCGCTGTGGCGCGATCTCCTTGCGGAAGCGATTCACGGCCTTGAGATGGTCGGCTTCATTTGAACTGAACGTGTGCGTCGTGCCGTCCGCGTTGGACACGAAGTAGAGATAATCCGCGTCGGCGGGTCGGAGCGCGGCCTTGAGACCGTCAACGCCCGGGCTCGAGATCGGACCTGGCGGGAGGCCGGGGTTCTTGTAGGTGTTGTAAGGCGAATCCGACGCCCGATCCTCATAGAGAATCCGCTGCCCGTACTTGTTCAGTGCGTACTGCAAGGTCGAGTCCAACTGCAACGGCATCCCCTTCTTCAGCCGGTTGTAGATTACGGCCGCGACTCGCGGACGCTCCTCCGGCACGCGCGCTTCCTCTTCTACAAGGGACGCGACGGTGGCGATGGCAAGCTTGTCGCGGCCTTCCGGCGGAGGACATTCCTTCACCAATCGCGCAAAGGTTTCCTCAAACTCCGCGACCATCCGCTCGACCACGTCGCGTTCGGAGGGTTTCCTCTCGAAGTAATACGTGTTTGGCATGAGAAAACCTTCGAGAGTCGTGGCCTTGATCCCCACACGTCTGATCAAAACCGGATCGGAAGCAGCGCCAACAAACGCTTCAGGATTCGGGAACTGTTGTGCCATCTGCGCGATTGAAAGACCCTCCGGTATCGTGACCTTCAGTTCGTCAGGGATTTCCGAGGGATCAGGACGACGGTTCGAGCCTTGTTGGAGGATCCGCAGGAATTCCATCGGGGACAAACCTCGAGGCAGGGCGTACCAACCCTGCTTAACAGGTTTGCCCGACCTATCGAGCCGCATCGCGGCAACAAAAAACATCTCATGTTCAACGAGACCCTGCTCCGCAAGGACTCGTGCGATATCCTTTCCCGTAGCGCCCTCCGGGATCGTGAGGTTCACCACTTCGCCGGGGATGCCCGGCTGCGTGATGTGCTGATAAGCAAGGAAGGCAAGCAAACCCGCGCCCGCAGATGCCAGCAACACCAACATGAATGCGCCGGCCGCCAATCTCAGAGCAATGCCTCTCTTCGGGTGTCTCGAGTGCGCCGGATAGGGCGTGGATTCCCGCTCTTTGGGTTCGAGTTCGCTGCTCAATCGTCAGGTCCTCTTGATGCGATCGAGGTGTGTTTGCAGGATATGGTGAGCGGCGATCTTGTCCACGATGCCCTTCCGTTTCCTCCGGCTCACGTCCGCGGCGATGAGCATACGTTCCGCCGCGGCCGTAGTGAACCGTTCGTCCTGGGTGACGATCTCCGTGGCAACCGCCGCGCGCAGTTGCCGGATAAACTCGAGCACCTTCTCGGCCTGAGGTCCCGGTTTCCCTTCGCGGTTGAGAGGCAGGCCCACCACAACGCGCACCGCCTCCGCCTGCTCGATCACTGCACGCACCGCCGCAACGTCTTTCTCCGGGTCCGAGCGCGTTATCACGCTATGCGGCTGAGCGATAATGCGCAAAGGGTCGCTTACGGCAACTCCGATCCGCACGTTGCCCACGTCAAGTCCTATAACGCGTCCGAGAGGTGTCATGATACTCTCTGAAGAGATTTGCGAACTCATTGAAGCACACGCAGCGCCGGAAACGCAACGGCAGGACCTCGGTAGAGCGCGCTGGCGGTGCTATCCCTTGATCGCGCCCGCCGTAATGCCTTGGATGAACTGCCGCTGGAAAAGCAGAAAGGCGACGACGAGCGGCAGCGTGGCGATCAGGCTCGCAGCCATGATGGTCTCATAGGGGGTGCGAAGCTCGCCGTTCAGGAGGTAGATCACGAGCGGCAGCGTGAGCATGTCGTCGGTGCGCAGCACGATAAACGCCCACATGAGGTTGTTCCATATTCCGATGAGCGACAGAATCCCAAGGGCGGCCAGCGCCGGCTTTACAATCGGCACGACGATGCGCCAATAGATTCCGAACTCGCCGCATCCATCGATCCGCGCCGAATCGATGAGGTCGTTGTGAACGCTGTCGAGAATATACTGTCGCATCCAGAAGATCCCGAAGGCCCCTGCCGCTCCCGGCAGGATCATGGCCCAGTAAGTGTTGATCGCGTGAACCTTGCACAGCACCACAAACACCGGGATCAGCGTAACCGCCCCGGGGATCATCATCGTGGCCAAAACGAATGCAAACAGCTTGTTCCGACCCGGCGCATTCGGGAACTTGGCGAACGCGTATCCCGCCAGCGAGCACAGGAAGACCGACAGCGTGCAGTGGCCCGCGGCGATGACTGTCGAGTTGTAAAAAGCGCGGACGATGTTGGTCTCATGGAACACTTTCACGAAGTTCCGCAAGAGCCACGGGTGCGGAAGGAACTGCGGCGGCAGCGTGAAGATTTGCTCTTTGGCCTTGAACGCGGATATGAGCAGCCAGTAGAAGGGAAAGATGAAAGCGGCCGCAAGACATATCATCAGCAAGTGAGTGAGGAGCCGCCCCGCCTTTCGCCTCCTCCGGTAGTATCGTTCCTCGCGCGCAACCATGATATCAGGTCAACTCCGATCTCCTGAGTCGCAGGATGAACAATGACGTGATGAACACGAAAAAGGCGACCGTGTATGCCATGCACGAGGCATAGCCGAACTTGAAATCCACGAAGGACACGTTGAAGAGGTATAGCCCGAAGTTCGTCGAGGATGTGCCCGGCCCGCCCTGCGTCAACACGAACACCTCATCGAACATGTAGACCGTGCCGATGAGGGACATAATGCTGCAGAAGATGAAGATCGGCCGCATGAGCGGCAGCGTGATGTGCCACATCCTCTGGAACGCCCCCGCGCCCTCGATTCGCGCCGCCTCGTAATACTCGTGAGAGATTCCTTGCAGACCCGCCAGCATCAGCACCATGTTATAGCCCGTCCAGCGCCACACAAGCAGCAAGGCGATCGCGGGCTTCGACCATTGTTCACTGACCAGCCACGGGATCGGTTGCAACCCCATGCGCGCGGCAAGATAGTTGATCAGGCCCGCCTCCTGCCCATAGAGGAGGATGAAGACGATCGCCACAACGACCATCGGGGTCACGACCGGCATGAAAAGCGCCGCCCGGAAAAAGGCCCTGAACTTCAGCCATGTCGTATTGAGAATGATCGCGAAGATAAACGCCCCGATGAACATCGGCGGGACGTACAGGACGCCGATGGCGAAGGTGTTCCACAACGATGTGAAGAAGACCTCGTCATGGATCAGGTTTGCGAAGTTACCGAGCCCGGCCCACGTAAGCTCGGTGAGTCCGTCCCAGCGGGTGAAGCTCAGATAGAACGAGAACAGCAACGGATACAATCCGAAAATCCCGAACAAAACAAAGAACGGCGAGATGAACAAATAGAAATGCCGATGCCGCCATATTCGAGATCGCAATGAATTCCTCCTTGCGGCAGCGCTGCTCATGATCCCTCCAAAGGCGCCTGCGGGGCGATATCGCGACCCAACCGCCGGCTGAGTTTGTCCTCCAACTGCCTCAGAAACTCCTCGGGCGGGCCCATGCCGTTTGTGGCCCACTTGCTCAACGATTGAGTGAGATACCGAAGCGCCTCGAACCAATCTTTCGTTCTGTTCAAGGGCGGGATCCGCTCGATGTCCTGGGCAAACAGGCGTCGGACCTTCTGTCCCCCATAGAACGGATCGGGTTCATCGAAGAACGGGTCGCCGTGAGTCGGCAGGAACGCCGGAAACAGATCGAAGTTTCTGTACTGCTCGATCTGAGCCTCGCGGGTGCAGAGGGTGTACTCGATAAAAGCCCACGCCGCGGCCTTCTGCGGGCACTGATCGGGAATGACAAGCACTGAGCCGCCGAGGTTGCTCGTGCGCAGGCCCCCGCGTTCCATCGCGGGGAGTCGAAACACGCCCCAGTCGCCCTTCGTCTCAGGCGCGTAGTCCTTGATGGTCCCGCCGAACCACGCTGCCGTCGGGTACGTGGCCACGAGATCG
>Ga0315274_10001507_pt1 | contig 35749 bp, 27 predicted proteins | sample YL17G02_20_MG_FD_203700 | JGI IMG/M metagenome (GOLD analysis project Ga0315274, IMG submission 203700) | Sediment microbial communities from Yellowstone Lake, YNP, Wyoming, USA - YL17G02_20 | ecosystem: Environmental > Aquatic > Freshwater > Lake > Sediment | place: USA: Wyoming | collected...
ATGTTTTCATTGTTAAAATCGTCGGTTCAAAGACGTTCAAGCGCTTAATCCTAAATCCGCAAGTATTCACCAGTTACGAACACTTGAAATGGAGCAATCTCAAGAAATTGTCAGCTGACACTGTTAAAGGTTATACCATCTCTGCTTTGACAAGAGCCATAAACGATACAAAAGTTTATGTTCTTGCGCCAAACGGAGACACGGGAACCAAACAGTGGGTTGACGACTTGACCTGCTTCAATTCCAAGAGTTATGACTGGGATTCTGTGTATATTATTAACGCTACTGATAGAGACAACTATTCCACTATTGGAAGTTTGTGCGGCACCGGTGGCGGAGTTACTGGCAATTTAATATTGTCATTGGCTTCTGACTCTCCAGCTGCTTCCACGCTTCCTACCAATGTTCAAGGTGTAACTTTTGTAAAGTACAGCTTAACTGGTTCAGGAACATTGAACCAAGCCACCTTTAAGAGAGATGGCGCTGGTGCAATTGATGATTTTGGCGACCTCTACATTTATAAAGACGGAGTTCGTCTGACATCAGGTAGATCCATCTCTTCTTCAAACAGCAAAGTTACATTCATTAATCTGGGAATCGCAGCCCCAGCAACGTTTGAATTGGTGGCTGACATCAGTACAGGAACCCCTGGTGACATTAACTATTTCACCATTGAGACCGCTTCTGATGTTACTGCTAACGCAACTGTTGGCGGAACATTCCCGATTAAAGGCAATCCAATGGGAATAAGCGGTACTGCTGCTGGCACGGTAGAGGTTACCAGAGCTGGCTCTGCTACAAGAAATGTTACCATTGGCGGCCTAAATCAGGAAATCAGCCAGTTCAAATTAACTGTTGCTACTGAAGGGGCAAATGTCTCCAGGATTCAGTTATTCAATGGCGGAACAGCGGACAACAATTTAATTACCAATCTTAAGCTAAAGGACAATACAGGAGCTACTGTGGCCACAGCCACGGAAATCGGCTCTAATGGCTATGTTGCTTTTGTGTTTAGCACTCCTTACTACATTGCGAAAGGTGAAAACGAGATTTTCCGCGTTTACGCTGATATCGGCGCAACCAAACCAGATAGAACAATTATTCTCTATCTGGAATTAGCCACTGATGTTTTGGCAAAAGGCACTACTTATGGTTATGGTATGGCTGCCACTGTTACTTCTTTTGACAGCCCGAGCACAAGCGGCGAGCAAGTTATTGTAACTTGCAAGGGTGGCGATCTAACCTTGAATAAGATTGGTCCAAATGCTACCACTATTGGTACAACCACATCTGATACTGTGTTTCTTGAATTCACAATGTCCGCAGCTGCTGATATTACCATTAAGAGAACCAGATTATTCTTCTGTATAGATATTGCAGGAGAGGGAACATACGAGACCACTTCTGGAAGCGCTGATATGGAAGATATTAAAATAAAAGAAAAAGACAGCGGCGTAACAGTTGTTGGTCCTAAAGATGGCACTGCTATTAATGATGGTAGTGTTAATGATGGTTGTGGGGCTACTGCTGCTGAATATGAAGATTTTACCGATACTCTTGACTTAACAGCTGGCACAACTAAGACATATCAATTGACCGCTGACATTAAGACCTCTAACACTAATAGCGGTTCAGTTGTGGCTAGCGGAGCTGTAATTAAAGCAAGTCTTTATAGCTATGCAACATTAGTCGGTGCTTCGGGTAATGTTAATTACGTGAAATATGCCGGAACAAGCGATGCTGTTGATGATTCAGCAATCGCTCCGTCAGGACACATTACTGGAGAGCCAATGACTATTGGCGCTGCAAGCTTGGCTATCACATTAGCAGCCAGCCCATCAGGTGGTGATGCTACTGCTGATGAAAAGGTTTATGTCAAGGGCCAAAACGGAGTAACTGCTGTTGGCTTTGTATTTACAGCTGGCACATCTTCTGATATAACAATTAATACAATTCAATTAACTAGTTATATTATTGAAGCAACTGGCGGATCATTTGCCGCGGGCATAGACACTAATTATGTTAAGGACAGCATTGGTACTGTCTACATTTATGACAAGGACACTGGAGCAATGGTTCCTGGTTCAACAGGCAAGGGATTTACCGGAACCGCAAGCGTCTTTGAAAATGTTGACTTTACTGGTTTGACTTGGACAATTCCAGCCGGAACATCCAAGACATTATTGGTTAAATCAGACATTTCTTCAGCTGCTCCAGCCAGTGGTTCGGGTACTGTTGATACCTGGATTTCCTTTGACATTGCTACTGCTGCTTCTGATATTACAGCTATTGACGCAGATGGCAATTCAGTTGACGCAGCCAACAATGCTCCAAATGGCGGTACTGGCACTGATGTAACTGTGAACTTTGGTATTGTTGACTACGGTACATTAGCCATTGATCAGGCCACTGACACGCCGGACAAGAATTTAGTAGTCATGGGTTCAACTGACAATGAGGTTTCCAAATTCAAACTTACCGGCACTTATGAGGGCTGGTATTTGGAAAAATTCTCTGTTGTGCTTGACGATGGTGGGGGCATTGATACAGATGACCGAGACAACTTCTCATCAATCAAGCTGAAATACCAGACACAAAGCCAGTGGGGAACTTCAAACTGGACAGTTAGTTCGGGCAAAACATTTGCCTCAACTGCCAGTTTGGCATTCTCCTTTACCGGTGACAACAGAATCTATGTGCCAAAGGATGACAACTCGTATGTCACTGTATTAACCAGCATTGCTGATTATAGTGGTGGTATGGGCGCAAAATCCAAGGTTCCGTTTAAGATATACGACACTGACGGCAGCACAAGTTCATTATTGGCTTATGGCGCGCAATCTGGCAAGCAATTGACAACGTACAGCACAGACAATGCTGTTGCTGCTGATTTCAACTTGCAGTTTGTAACTCGCTCCAAGCCAGTATTTGCCAAAGTGGCAACAACCGCTACGAACGAGTTAGCCAGGTTCACCATTACTGCTGTTGGTTATGATGTTATCTTTGATGGTATAACAAATGATGCGTCAGATGATATTACCAGTGCTTGCTTAAGGTTTGACCTTATGGCGTCAACAACCGATAATGCTTCCTTGAACTTCTATCTCTATGACTGGAACGAAAATGTTATTGCCAGTAGAGAGGCCCAGCAATACAATGCAGGTTATGGCTATAATGGCACATTAACCAGTATCAGCTTTGAGTTTGAGGAAAAGGACATAACTACTGTCCCAGCAGGCACAACCAAGGAATTCCACATTGACTTATCTGCAGCTGATGCAATCACTGACTTTTTAAAGACAGATGAAAGCATTTACTTGCAGTTAAGAAATGATGATGGAGGCGTCTTGGCAACTGGCTCAATGGGATTTGGTGATAGAGACATTGTCTTCCATGACAGCACCAATGAAGAAGGTATTTCTGGCTCAGGTGATCCTGAATCCAGATTTGGTATGCCGTCATTGATTAAGAACATTGGTCCATTGCCAATTACTTTCACCGTTCTCAAAGGAACAGCCACTCCATAATCAAGTCTGACTCGATAATACTGATTTTGACCTGAGCTATTTATCCTTGTAAGATAGTGACTCAGGAGAATACGAAAAGTCCCGGCCTTGCGTCGGGACTTTTCATTTGTAATTTTTATGCTATAATGAAATTATATGAAAAGACTAATCCCTTTGTTAATTTTCCCTTTGTTTGTCCCTTTGATTATCCCCTTTAATGTCTACGCCCAAGGGATAATTGATGATGATTTAATCCGAGCTCAAAACTCCATTGATGTTTATATTGTTAAAATTGTTTCCTCGACAAGCTCGGGGCAAGCAAATCAATTCAAGCGCTTGATTTTAAACCCGGAAATATTTAACCAATACGGCCATTTGAAATGGGAGAATATTAAAACCGCGAGCCAGATTCAATTGGATGAATATACTACTTCTGATTTAGTCAGAGTAGTTGGCGATGAGAAGGTTTATAAATTATATCCGGATGGAGATATTGGCGCAAAGAGATGGATTAAAACCGCGGATGATTTTAATGGCTTTGGATATGATGCGGACGCGATTTATACGATAAACAATTTTGAGCGTGATTTTTACAATTCCGGAGAAGATTTAACTTATCAGGCACCCGAAACACCTCCTACACCTCCAGCGCGGACGAACAATATAACTATCAATGTTCCCGCAGATTATACAACCATTCAGTCGGCAATTGATGCAGCTATAAACGGCGACACAATTTCTATTGCCAATGGCACTTACAAAGAAAATATAATCATAAATAAAAATGTTAAATTAATTAGCTCAAGTCATTACAGTTTGACCGTTATTGACGGCCAGGGTAGTGATTCGGCAATTACTGTTAATGGCACAGACGATTTTTCAATTCAGAAGCTCACTATTAAAAGCCAGAATCAAAAAGCAATTTATTGTTCGGGAACAAATAAAACAAAAGGCATAATCAAAAATGTTATTATAAACGACTCCAAGTGGGGAATTTATGCGGAGAACAACTGCGATTTGAAAATTTACAACAATATTCTTTACAACAACCGTAGTTCTGATAACAAAGATGGAGGCGGGATTTTTCTTAAAGACAATAGCGCTTTCGGATTTATAGCGGAAATCAAAAACAATACCATTGACGATAATCATCACGGCATTTGGTCAGAAAATTCCAGCGTAAAGATTATCAATAATATTATTTCCAGCAATATGGGGAGCGGTTCAAGCACGGGAATAAACCGCAAAGACGGAACAATGGACAACAGTTATAATGATGTTTGGAGCAATGGCTATGATTATGCTGGTAGAGCGCCGGTAGGGGAAGGCAGTATCTCGGTTGAGCCGAAGTTTGTTGGCGCAAGGCAAAGGGACTACCGTTTGACCAGGGGAACAACAAGCGCCACTCAATCGCCCTGTATTGACACTGGGCATCCAAACATTATATATAATGATGGAGAACTGCTTTCCAGCAGCGTTGAAAGAGCGGATATGGGCGCTTATGGCGGACCAGACAATATTGGATGGGGATTATGAGTAATAAAAAAATTCTTTTTTTGGTGACCCAGTCTGAGTTTGGCGGAGCTCAGCGTTTTATTTATACGCTTATAAGTGGATTAAACGGCTACGAGATTACGGTCGGCGCTGGACCAGATGGCGACAATGAAAATGGTCTTTTGTTTGCTTTAGAAAAAAGGGGGATTAACACAAAACACTTGAAATATCTCAGGCGCTCGATTAATCCCTTTTTTGATTTCGGTTTAGGATTAATTGAGATTTACCGCCTTATAAAAAGAGAAAAGCCGGACATTTTATTTCTTTGCAGCAGTAAGGTCGGAGCTATGGGTAGCTTAGTTGGTCGGTTAGTCAGAGTTAGAAGAATAATTTATCGCATCGGTGGTTGGACATTCAACGATCCATGGCCGACTTGGAGAAAAAAAATATGGATCTGGTTAGAAAAAACATCCGCCAAATGGAAGGATGTGATTATTAATAACGCGAAATCGGATACAGAGCAGGCAGTAAAATTAGGAATAAGGCCCAGAAACAGAATTGTCACGATTTATAATGGAATCGATGCGGGAAATTTAGAATTTTTATCCAAAGAGGATGCAAGGAGGTTTTTACAAGTTGAAGATTCTGATTTTGTTGTTGGAACCATCGCGAATGATTATCCAGCCAAGGGACTTAAGTATTTAATCGAGGCCTCTAAAAAAATTCAGAACATTAAATTTGCAATAATTGGCAAGGGAAATCGTTTTATACCCGATGCCTATAAATATTTGAAAGCGTTTGATATATTTGTGTTGCCATCAATTAAAGAGGGTTTTCCTTGGACTGTTATTGAAGCAATGGCGGCTGGAATTCCGGTAATCGCCACTAAAGTTGGCGCATTGCCAGAAATAATTCAATCGGGGCAAAATGGAATTTTGGTCCAACCAAAAAATCCGCAGCAAATAGCTGGTGCAATTACAAAGTTATTAAATAACGAGGATTTAAGAAAAGATCTTGCCGAGCAAGGTAGAAAAACAGTAATAGAAAAATTTAATTTAGAAAAAATGATAAAACAATATGAAAACCTGTTTTTTATCAATTGACGCAGAAAAGAGAGAAGGACAAAAAGACCAGCCATTTGAAGGGGTGGATAATTTGGATAATATTTTAAACATTTTTAGGAAACATAATGTTTCAGCTACTATTTTTGTTACTGGCGAGGTCTTGGAATATGCTCCGGATTTAGTGAAAAAATGGTCTAAAGATTTTGAGATTGCTTGTCACAATTATTGGCATGTCCAGTTGGACAAAATTAATTTAGCCGAGAGAGAAAGGCAGGTTAAAGATTTTGTTAATCTATATAAAGGCGTTCTCGGTTATTCTCCCAAGGGTTTTAGGGCGCCGAGAAATGTGATTGATAATGAACAATTTCCAATTTTAGAAAGATACGGATTCTTGTATGACAGCAGTGTTCTACCCCGTTATTCCTGGCCAGTGCGTCAATACGAAGGATATAGGGGCAGAGCACCAATCTCTCCATATTATCCGGCCAGAGACATTTATAGGAAAAAAGGAGATATGAAAATATTGGAAGTTCCCGAAAGTCCGATGACCTTTTTGGGCTTACCCCTTTTAAACGTTCCCTTGGTAGCAACTTGGTTAAGGAAATGGGGCAATAAGGTTTTTAAATTGCTTCTTATTTCTACAAAGCCGAAGTATCTAAATTTTAATATGCACTCTTGGGATGGTGTAAAATTCAAGGGCAAAGGTTCAAAAAATAGCGGAAAGGAATTTTTAAAGCAATTAAACGAGATGTTGGAATTTTTTAAGAAAATTGGCTATGAATTTAAAAGCGGAGAGCAAATTTATGAGGAATTTTCAAAAAATAGAGGACAAAAATGAAATAAAAAAACTGTTAGATAGGGCCTTATTCAAAACATTTTTTCATTCTCTGGAATGGCAAGAATTTTTGGAAAAAGAGTTTAAATGGCTAAGGTTTGAATATTATTTATATAAGGATGAATTGTTGTTGAGCTTTGCCCGATACAAGATTTTTGGTAAGGAAAAATTAATTTCTTTGCCGTTTTGCGAATATGGCGGGCCATTACCCTTAAAAAGAGAGATTAAATTTGATGACTTTCAGAAAGATATTTTTGCCTTTTTTGGAAAAGATATCAAAATTAAATTCCATCCTCAGATTTTATCATTTTTGAATATTGACCGCGAGAAAGAAAAAACACTCCCAAACACAGTTTCTTATCAGATTATTGATTTAGACAAAAAAACCGAACAAGGATTATTCCAATCTTTTCGGCTTTCCACAAAACAGAGAATAAGAAAAGGGTTAAACGAAAATTTATCGGTTTCTAAATGTGAAAATAGGAAAGATTTGAATAAATTTTATGGCCTTTACGTGAAAGCTATGAAGAAGAATAAAACGGTTTGTTTCCCTTGTAAAATATTTGATTTTTTGTGGCAGAAATCTTTAAAATCAGACCCCGTGGATTTTTTGCTCGTCAGGCATCAAGGCAGGATAATAGCGGGTATTATAGTGGTTTTCTACGCTGGTTTTGCCCATTATTTTTTAAGTGGGATGGATTATAAATATGCAAAAGAAAATAAATTAAACCCTATATATTTTATCCTTTGGGAAGAGATTAAAAAAATAATCAGTTCAAAAACGGCCAATGTATTTGATTTTGGCGGGACAAAAAGAGAGACCAGCTTAGAAGAGTTTAAAAGAGGATGGAGTCCCGATTGCTATCCGATATTTAAATTAGAGGTTGATGAAATTGTTTCGCAAAGACTTCGTGAATCAAAATTAAGAGATATTTGGGGGTTTTTACCTGATTTTCTAATAAAAATGATTAGTCCCTATATTATTAGATACAGATTATGAATTATAAAGATCGCTATCAAAAATGGGAAAAAGTGGCAAGAAAATACAAGATTGATAATTCTAGGATAGCTACTTTTGAACTAACGGTTCAAAATGTTTTAAAGCTTTTAAAAAATAAAAAAGAGGGTTTGGCCCTCGACATTGGTTGCGGTTTTGGTTATATCGATATATTGTTGGCAAAAAATACAAATTTTAAAATAATCGCAATTGACATTTCTGATAATGCCTTAGAAAATACTAAAAAGAACATTGACAAATCCGAATTTAGAGAAAGAATAATTATTGAAAAGGAAGATGTTTACAAGCTTTCTTACCCGAATAATTATTTTGATGTTATTTTCAGTTTTGGCTATAGCTCCGCTGCCTCATATGAAGAAGTAGCGAGTGAAGTGGCAAGAACCTTAAGACCGGGGGGATTTTTGATTTTGGACTACATCAATCATCACTCATTATATAAAATATTTTCTTTACTGGAAAAATATAAAAAATATAGAAAAAATGAACTATACTCTTTTAATCTAAAGGGAATCATTAAACACTTCGAAAAAGTTGGGTTATCTTTTGTTGATAGAATATATTTTAATACCTATCCTCCTGTCTTAAGAAATTTAATTCCTATTAAGTTATACCTTTTGATTGAGAGAACAATTGGCAGATTGTTTAGAAAAATTTTGGGACGGGTGATATTGGTTTGTTTTCAGAAATAACAATCTTTAAAAATTTAATCACTTTATCGATATCATCTAATGTAAACCAGTTTTGCATAGGCAAATTGATGATGCGTTTGCTGGTTTCGGAAGTATTGGGTAAACCGTTAAAAAGAGGATTTTGCCAAATTCGCGAGCAGAAAATATTTTTCTTTTTTAGTTTATAAACCAGTTCATCGCGATTAATATTCTTAGGAACGAGTGCCGATAGATAAGTGAAAGCATTATTTTTAAATTCTTGCACTTCAAATCCCATTGCTTTCAATTTTTTCTGGAAATATTCAGCTAGATTGATTCTTTTAGAAATTTGGTTTTGATAATTATCTAAATAGTAGTTTAAAGCTTTTAGTGACTTCTTAGAAATTTTTTTTGGTTTTTCTTCTCGATTATTTTTTAGATTTTCCCCACCGGCTTTTCTGAATAGTTCTGAAATCTTAGCTAATACCGGAAATAATCTTAAAAACCTTATAACATTAAATAATCTTGGCTTGTATTTTGGCAACTCGGTTTTAATTGGATTTTTAGAAACTAACATGCCACCGTTGACAACAGGAAATAATTTGGCAAAACTGAAAAAAGCGCAATCCCCCCTCAATTGTGTTCGGGGCAAGCCGATCGGCAAATGTGCGCAATCCTCAATAATTTTCAAATTATATTTTCGGGCGATTTCCAAAATTTTATCCATTTCGACCGGTAATCCATAGGTATGGCAGATTAAAATTGACTTGGTTTGAGGCGTTATTCTGGATTCAATACCCGATAAATCAGCATGAAATGTTTCAAGATTAATATCAAGATAAATCGGCTTAATATTATAATGTTGTAAAATCGGCTTGAATATATCGCAAATATAAGCTGGAATCAGCATTTCGGAATTTTCAAGGCCCAATTCTTTAATTGCAATTTGAAAGGCCGAACGGCCTAAATCAGTAAAGAGAATATGACGATTAGGAAAAAAATTAGCCAGTTTTTTCTTAAGTTTTTCTTCTGAGACTTTTCTGAAAAATAACCCTAAATTTTTGATATTAAATTTTATTTGAGGATGGATAAACATATGAAAATAATAATGCCAATTTTACACTACCCGCCAGTAATCGGTGGCTTTGAGATTTTTACCCAAAGCGTGGCGGAAGAAATCGGTAAGACCGATGATGTTTTTGTTGTAACGAGTAGGGTCGTAAATGCGCCCAATCAAGAGATTAAGAATAAATTAAGAATAATCAGAACCTCGCCATGGACGCTTAAAAATCTTTCTTATACCAAGCCATGGTTTATTCTGGGAGCAATGGTATGGATTCTTTTTAAATCGCTTAGATTAATTAAAAAAGAAAAGATTGATATAATTCATGCTCAAGGATTTTTAAGCGGAATTTTGGCATATCTGCTTAAAAAAATAACCAAGAAACCCTATTTGATAACCATCCAATCAGCTGATTTTAATATATATCATCCACGTTTAAACATCAAGCTTATTGTTAAAATTTATCATAGAATAGAGAAAATTATATTTAATAATGCCAAATATTGTCATGCAGTCAGTAATTATTTGGGCAGCCATTTTGGTGGGTACGGAGTTAAAAAAATTGCGGTAATTCCTGACGGAGTGAATCAGGACGAATTCAAACCCGATCCGCGTAAAAATGAAACCAGGAAAAAACTCGGCTTTGATACGGAGAATTTGATTGTTTGCGTTTCCAGATTAGAACATAAAAATGGCACGCATGATTTAATCTCGGCAATGAATGTTTTAGTTAACAATTCCAACACCCCAAACAAGCGAAGCGATCAAACATCGGACATTAAACTAATTATTTGCGGCGATGGCTCCGAGAGGAAAAAACTTGAAGCGATGATAGAAAAATTACATCTAAGAAACAATGTTTTTCTTCTCGGCGATATTTTACATAAGGATTTGCCAAAATATGTTGCCTGCGCTGATATTTTCGTCCGGCCTTCTTTGGCAGAAGGTTTCGGCATTGTTTTTTTGGAGGCAATGGCGGCAGAGGTAGCGGTGATTGGAACTCCGGTTGGCGGCATTGTAGATTTTCTTAAAGACAAAGAGACAGGATTATTCTGTGAGGTAAGAAATCCGCAAGATATTGCCGAGAAGATAAAAACGCTAATCAATAATCAAGATTTAAGACAACGACTTATAGAAAATGCCAGGCGAATGGTTCAAGAAATCTACAATTGGGATAAAATAAGTGAAAAATTAAAGAGTATATATAGACAAATATATGAATAAACTATCAGAAAAAATGGTTGCGATACAGAAAATGATTGAGGAAAGGTCTCCATTTGATGCACAAGAGACAAAACGGATACTAAAAAAATTTTTTAGCAGCGTTCCGAACTCCGTCAAAATACTTATTGAAAAATACGATTTTGATAAGAAAAAAGTGCTGGATATAGGATGTATGTATGGTCAAACTCTTTTTTGTTGGGGCGAGGGAGAAGGCATAGATGTTTATAAGCCAGCAGGGGAATTTTTAAAAAGTTTGGGAGTAAAAATTAATATTTTAAATGTTGAGGAAGGATTCAGCGGATTAAACGCCAAACACTACGAAGCAATTTATTGCAATAATTTAATTGAACATTTGGTTGCGCCACATCTATTTTTAATGCGTTTAAACGCTCTATTTGTGTCGCAAAGCGGGATTTTGGCAATAGGAATTCCCGTAGTATCCAGCATATTTTCTTGGTTATGGAAGGCTTTCGGCATTAAAGGATGGCTGGCCAAAGAACATGTAAATTTTTTTACTGTCAGAACAGCGAGATTAACATTGGAAAGAGCGGGGTTTGAAATTATAGATCAATGGTCACCCGGCATTTATAGATTTTCTCGTTTTTTAAGCAAAATAAGCGTGGGACTGGTTCCCCATTGCCTTTTTATTTGTAGAAAGAAAAAGGATTTTAATTATGACAAAACCGGAAGATCTGGTTTTAATCCAGTCTGGGCTGAAGACTTAAATAAATTTAATAAATGAGATTATTAATAGCTAGTGGAATTTATCCCCCAGATATTGGCGGACCGGCTACTTACTCGCAAATCATTGCGCGGGAATTTAGCAAAAAAGGAATTAATGTTTCCCTAATTTGTTATTCCGATAAAAAGCAAGAAGACAAAGAAAACTTCAAAATCATCAGAATTTTAAGAAAATATAATACTTTAATTCGTTATTGGTTATATTTTTGGAGTTTATTTAAATTGGCTAAGGATTGTGATGTAATTTATGCCCAGGGACCATTGGCAGCGGGTTTGCCGGCAAAGTGGGTCAGTAAAATTTTGAGAAAAAAATTCATAATTAAAATCGTTGGCGATTATGCTTGGGAGCAAGGGGTAAATCAATTCGGGGTCGAAGACCTAATAGAGAATTTTCAAAAGAAGAATAAGAAATATAGTTGGAAAGTTGAAAGAATTCGCAAAATTCAGAATATCGTAGTTAGGACCGCTAATAAAATTATTGTTCCGAGTGAATTTTTAAAGAAAATAGTCAGGGGATGGAGGATTGATGAAAACAAGATTAAGGTTATTTATAATGCGGGTCCCAGAATTAAAGAAATAAAAGAACGAGTTAAATTAAAAGGAGATGTTATTATATCGGCCGGTAGATTAGAGCGATGGAAAGGAATGGACATGTTGATTGAAATAATGCCGGATTTATTAAAAGAAAATCCCAATTTTAGATTGATTATTATCGGTAGGGGACCAGAATGGGAAAATCTTAAGTCCCAAATTTTAGAACTTAAACTACCAAACCAAGTTGAACTAATAGATAAATTACCACATGAAGAATTAATGAGATATTTTAGGGCAAGCAATATGTTTGTATTAAATACTGCTTATGAAGGATTGCCTCATATTATTTTAGAAGCGATGGCCTGTGGTTTGCCAGTAATTACGACCAATGTTTGTGGGAATCCAGAGGTTGTAGAGCATAACGAAACTGGTCTAATGTTTGGAAGAAACACAGGGATGATTACTTCTCGCGATTCTTATTTCAGAAACTTAGCTGATGCTAAATATAATAATAAAAAAGATTTAAAAGACACCATTTTAAGACTGTGGAAAAATAAGAGCCTGAGAGATAAATTTACAGAAAGTGGATATAAAACATTAGAAAAATTCAAATTAGAAGATATGATTAACCAAACCTTAGAAGCGTTAAAATCATGAAGTTATTAATGATCGCAGTCGGTAGAATTTTAGCCCAGGGTAAAAAGGGACCATTTTATTATTTACTCGAAGAATTTTCAAAATATTGGGACCGCATTGATGTTATATGTCCAAGAATAGAGCAGGGGGATTATAATATTCATAAGAATGTGTATGTTCATGGTTTTCCCAGATTAATGTGGCGGCAGCCTTGGTTTATATTTAAAAAGGGGCTAGAGATTTATAGAAAGGAGAAATTCGATTTATTTACCGTCCATAATGACCCTCCATTTTATAACGACATCGGCGGGTATTGGTTACATAAAAAAACAAAAGTTCCTTATGTTTTGGAAGTAATGCATATTGCCGGTGATCCTAAACTAGCGAGTTTTAAAGAATGGTTTTATAAGCTTTTAGAAAGATTATTTGTTAACTTCTTTGCCAAAAACGCAAAAGCAGTTCGGATTATTAATAAAAAGCAAACAGGAGAGTTTTTAAAAAAATCTGGAGTAGATGAAAAGAAATTAAAATATATCCCAGCCTTTTATATTGATTTTAATGTTTTTTACCCGCAGAATTTGGATAAAAAATACGATATAGTTTTTTCGGGAAGATTAGTTAAGAATAAAGGAATATTTTTATTACTGGAAGCAATAAAAATAATTAGAGAGTCCCAGCCTACGGCTGGTCACCCGCAGGGTGAAAATGTCAAGTTAATAATTATCGGAAGCGGGCCCTTGGAAAATAAAATAAAAAAATATATCTACAAGCATAATTTGCAAGATAATATAACTTTTGCCGGATGGTTGCCATCCATAGAAGGGGTGGCAAAAATATATAATCAGTCAGAAATAATGGTAATGCCATCCTTTAATGAGGGCGGACCAAGAGTAACATTGGAAGCAATGAATTGCAAAGTGCCGGTTATTACAAGTAGAGTTGGAATAATGCTGGATATAATTCAAAATAAAGAAAACGGATTATTTATTGATTGGAATGTTAAGGATATTGCTGAAAAAATTAAACTTTTATTAGAGGATGATGATTTAAGAAAAAAAATTGCTGAAAACGGCTATAAAACAGCCCAGCAATTTGAGCGAAAAAAAGCAATTAAAAATTATGCAGAATTCTACAAAAATTTGCTACATAATTCCTGAATACAATCCAGAGATTAGTGGTCATTTTTATCACAATTATGAGCTTATAGAAAAGCTTAGAGAGAGATTTGATATATTTTTAATCGCTGAAAAGTTTACCCCGTCGGATGACGGGGGCAAAGATGTGGGACATACGATGTCCCACATAAAGAAGGTTTATGGGCAGAGGTTTAAATTCTTGCCAATGAGGTTTTTGGAAAGTTTTTTCCTGATTTTCAAAGCGAGAAGGAAGGGATACAAGAATTTTTATACTCACTATTCCTATATCGGAGGAATAAATGCCGCGATTGTTTCCAGAATATTTGGCGGTAAATCATATTACTGGAATTGCGCAATGAACTGGCTTTTCAAGCAGAAAACCCTGCAAGGATTGGGCTATAAATTGTGCTTAAAATGGTCGCATTATTTGGTTACCGGTAGCGAAGGAATGAAGCAAGGCTATGCGGAGCATTACAATTTAAATCCAGACAAAATCAAAGTAATGCCGAATTGGATAAATCTGGAAAGATTCCAGCCTACGGCTGGTCACCCGCAGGGTGATAACGACCATACAAAAACGCTATTATTTGTTCATTGGCTTTCAAAAAGAAAGGGAGCTGATATGATAATACCAATTGCAATTCGTCTTTCCAAAATACAAAATACAAACTACAAAATACTCGTTATTGGAGACGGGCCTTATAAAGAGCAATTATTACAAGAAATTAAGGACAATAATTTAGAAAATTATATTGAAATTGTCGGGGCAGTGCCGAATAAAGAAATAGTTGAATATTATTCGAAAGCCGATTTATTCATAATGCCTTCAATGGAAGAGGGTTTTCCAAGAGTATTATTGGAGGCAATGGCCTCCGGGGTGCCATATGTTGCCACTGATGTCGGCGCAGTGCGCGAGATTTCGCCGGAAATCGCCCAGAGATTTTTAGTTAAGCCGGGAGATGCTGAAAAATTTGCCCAAAAAATCGAAATTTTGCTTAACGACGAAAAAATTTACGAACAATTTAAAAAAGAAGAATTAAAAAAAGTAAAAGATTATTCTTTAGAAAAAATTGTAGATGAATTTTTAAACTTGTTTTTATGAAAATAGTTTTAACAACGAGTCCTCGGGCAGAAGGGGATATGGAAAGAGGCGGATTACCGTTTTTGGGCATTGGTTATATTGCTTCGTGGTTAGAAAAACACGGATACGAGGTAAAAATTATTGATCCGCATACTTTTAATTGGAATATCAATAAATCAGTAGAAGAAATTTTAAAACACAATCCTGACGCAGTTGGTGTTGCTGCCACAACCAATAACAGATTTAAGGGTATTGCCTTGATTAAAGAATTAAAAAAGAAAAATCCGCATTTATTTGTTTTTGTAGGCGGTCCGCATTTTACTATGACTGCCGAAAACGCATTAAGAGTTGTTCCAGAAATAGACGCAGTGGTTAAGGGAGAAGGGGAAATTACCAGCCAAGAATTATTAGACGCCCTTAAAGGAGATAAAAATTTTAGTAAGGTTCAGGGAATTTTTTATCGAGATAAAGATGGCAAAATAATTGAAAATCCAAATCGGCCGTTTATCCAGGATATAAATATTTTACCCTTTAATTGGAAATTATTCGATTTAAGCAAATATTATCGGCCTATAGACGGAACCAATATCAGGGCAGTGGGAGTAATGAGCTCCCGCGGGTGTCCTAATTTTTGCGCTTTTTGCGTAAGCGCTGCTTTCTGGAAAGCAGTATTAAGGTTGCGCGATCCGATAAAATTCGTGGATGAAGTGGAGTTTCTTAAAAATACATACGGATTTGAGGGATTTGATTTTTGGGACGACACTCTAACGGTTTCCAAAGAACACGTGAGAGCAATTTGCAATGAAATCTTAAGGAGAAAATTAAATATTAAATGGTATGCGCCAACAAGAGTCAATACTGTTGATAAAGAACTTCTTTCTTTGATGAACAAGGCCGGCTGTGTTAGAATAAGTTTTGGCGCTGAATCAGGCAGTCCGCGGATTTTAAAAATTGTTAAAAAGGGAATTATGCCGGAACAGGTTACTAAAGCTGCACAAATGGCTTCTGATGCAGGAATGAAAATTATAGTTAATTTTATGGTTAACCTGCCCTACGAGACTTTTGATGATTTAAAAATGACAATTGACTTGATGAAAAAACTGAACAGCATTAAAAATGTCACTGCAGCTTACGGGTTTTCTATTATTTATCCTGGCACGGAAATGGAATTAATGGCTAAAAATGAGGGCTGGTTTCCCGGGGATTTTTCTTGGAATGAGCCGTATCAAAGTAAAAAATATAAAATTGCCGGCGTTGATACATCTTTACCATTGATGGAATGGCCAGAAGCAGAAATAGAAAAAATTAAAGCGATTATGACCCGGGAATTGGGAGTAAGGGGAGGAATTGTAAGAAAGGCAATTAAAAAAATCAAGAAAATAAAATCATTTTCTGAATTTAAAGAACTATTAAAAACCGGAATAAGATATATTAAAAAATGAAAGGAATCATAAAAGACATATTTAAAGAGACATTGAGGGGGAAGAGCTTGCCGCGGATTTTAATCAACGCCCGAATGCGCAAAACCGAAGAAATTAATGGCAGGATTTTGGACTTGGCATCCGGAACAATCAGGCCAAGCTATTATCGATTTTTAAGAATTGACAAGAGCTCTCAGATTGTCTCTGTAGATATATCTGACGAAAGAAAGCCGGATATTAAAGCTGACTTAGAAAAACCATTTCCGTTTAAAGAAGAGGAATTTGATTATGTGTTTTGTTTTAATTTATTAGAGCACATTTTCAATTACAGGAATGTAATTAATGAATCATTCAGAGTATTAAAAAACAACAGAAAGCTTATTGGGACAATACCATTTTTAGGCAGCGTTCACGGCGACCCAGATGATTATTTCCGATATACTCAATCAACTTTAAATAAATTATTTAATGAAGCTGGTTTTAAAAAAATAAACATAGAAGCATTAGGTTATGGTCCTTTTGCAATCGGTTATTATATGATTGCCTCGGCCTTTCCCAAAATAATTAGGTTATTTTTGCTTTTCAGCGCTATATTTTTGGATAAAATAGTTGTTAAATTTAAAAGACAACACAATAAAGAAAAATATGTTTTAATGTATTATTTTGAATGTATAAAATAATATGACCAAGACACTTGATGCTATTTTAATTAATCCTTGTTTATTTAAAAAAGGGAGAAATATATGGAAAGGGATTGATTCTTGTTTCCCTTCTCTTGGTTTGGCTTCTATCGCTGCCTATGTCCGTCAAAAAGGGTTTAGGGTTAAAATTATTGATGCGCCGGCCTTGAGGATTTCGGTTGAGTCCTTTGAAAATTATTTGAGAGACAATTATAGCAATGAACAGCCACGATATGTTAGCTTTACAGCTGTTACTCCTTCAATCAGAAATGCTTATGCTATGGCAAAGATTGTCAAAAAAATTTATCCACAAACTAAAATTGTTTTTGGTGGTGTTCATGCTACGGTTTTGTCAAAAGAGGTTATTGGTCAGGACGAAGTAGATATTGTAGTCAGAGGCGAGGGCGAAATTACCTTTTATGAAATTCTAAGTAATCGAGAATTATCAGGAATTGATGGAATAGTTTATCAGAAAGACAGTCAGATTATTTTTAATAAAGAAAGAGAAAGAATCAAAAATTTAGATGATTTACCTTGGCCAGCTTATAATTTATTGCCAATGGATAAATATTATCCAGCCAAGGGTTCTTATCAAAGATTGCCGGCCATGAGCATGCTGACCGGTCGAGGTTGCCCTGGCCAATGTACTTTTTGTAATAAAACTTTAGGAAAACTGATGATTTTTCGTTCAGCTCAATCACTGATTGAGGAGATAAAAATGCTTATTAAAGATTATGGCATTAAACAAATTATGTTTTACGATGATACTTTTACCGTTTATAAAGAAAATGTTAGAAAATTCTGTCACCTCCTACTTGAGCAGAATATTGATATTTCTTGGTGTTGTTTTTCCAGAGTAGATTATGTTGATTTAGATCTTTTGAAGTTGATGAAAAAAGCTGGCTGTCATCAAATAATGTATGGTATTGAAAGCGGAGATCAGAATGTTTTGGATTCAATAAATAAAAACATTACTTTAAATCTTGCTAGGGAGGTGGTTAAGTTAACTAAATTAGCAAAAATTGATGTCAGGGGTGCTTTTATGGTTGGTAATCCTATTGAGACAAGAGAAACAGTTTTAAGAACTTTAGATTTTGCCTTAGAATTGGACCCTGATGTGGCTATTTTTAATATTACTACTCCTTATCCAGGCACCCAAATGTTTGAGGAGGCAAAAAGCAAAGGTTTAATTTTGACCTATAACTGGGATGATTATGATTTATCTAAGCCAGTGATGAAGTTAGAGAATCTTAGCCAGAAAGAGATTTCTGATTTATATAGATATTGTTTTAAGAAATTTTATTTGCGGCCTAAATATATTCTGATGCGTTTAAAAAGATTATTAAGCAGGCCGTCAGAAATAGGATTGGCTTTTGATGGCTTAAAAGCGGTTTTTTCTTTTTTAAAGAAATAATTAAAAATATGTCTAAATTATCCATTATTATCCCAATTTATAATGAAAAAAACACTATTTCAGAGCTACTTTCCAGAGTAGAAAAAGTTAATATTGGTCCAATAAAAAAAGAAATAATCATTGTTGATGATTGCTCTACTGACGGAACAAGAGAGATTCTTAAAGGCATTGAGAATAAATACAGAGTTTTGTATCAGTCGAAAAACCAAGGCAAAGGAGCGGCTTTGAGAGTTGGTTTTAAAGAGGCAACTGGCGACATTATTTTAATTCAGGACGCTGATTTAGAATACGATCCCGATGAATATTTCAAACTAATCAAACTAATCATTGATAACGAAGCCGATGTGGTATACGGTTCAAGATTTACTGGAATTGGACCGCATCGGGTTTTGTTCTATTGGCATAATTTGGGTAATCGTTTTTTAACTACGCTTTCAAATATTTTTACCAATCTTAATCTGACCGATATGGAAACCTGTTATAAGGTTTTTAAAAAGAAAGTTATTAATGAGATTTTGCCGAAATTAAAGTCTAATCGTTTTGGTTTTGAGCCGGAAATTACTGCGCGCATTGCTAGAGCAAATTACAGAGTTTATGAGGTTGGTATCTCTTATCACGGAAGAACCTATAAAGAAGGCAAAAAGATAAACTGGAAAGATGGCATCAAGGCGTTTTTCTCCATAATTTATTTTAATTTATTTAGCAGATGAACAAATACAAATACCCAATTATTTTAAGTTTAATTATTTTTGTAGTTTGCCTTGTTTATTCTTTTTATTTTCAAATTAAATTACAGGGAGATACTATTGCTTATGATACGATAGCTACAAATATTGCTAATGGCAGAGGATATACTGAATTTCCAAACAGGCAACTTGGTTGGGACAGGGACATTGTTCATATTGGCCATTCTTATACAGTGTTTTTAGCATTAATATATAAGATTTTTGGTCATCATTATTCTCTGATTTGGTTTTCGCAGGCCTTATTGCATAGCTTGACTTGTTTATTATTATTTTTTGTTTGTTTGAATATTTTTGAAAAAAATATCTCTGAAAAAATTGGTTTATTGGCAATGGGTTTATATGGATTTTGGCCAGATTTAGTTGAATCAACAGCAATGTTAATGACAGAGACATTCTTTTTGTTTTTAGTAGTATTAATAGTTTATTTGATTATTAAATTTTTTCAAAATCCCAATATCAAAAAAGCTATTATTATTAGTATTATCACTTCTGTTGCTGTTTTTACTAGGCCAACAATATTACTTTTTAGTTTGGTTTTTGTAATTGTTGCATTTTTTAAAAAAGATTTTAAAAGAAAATATATTTATTTAATTATATTTCTTATAATTCCGATTATTGCAATGAGTTTTTGGATGCTTCGGAATTATTTAAAGTATGATAGGTTTGTTTTTTCTACTGCTGGTGGTTATGATTTATGGATTGGAAATAATGCTCAAGCCAATGGGGAGATGGAGCCAAGTGAAGAAATCCGGAATTATTTTGCAGAATATGGTTTTGTAAATATAGATAAAAAGGGTATAAAAGAGGTGAAAAAATTTGCTTTAGAGCAGCCAATTCATTTTTTGAAACTTCAATTAATCAAAACTTCAAAATATTTCAGTTTAATTCGTCCTACTGGCTGGTGGCCTCATTTGAATAAGGTCGGAAAATCATTAACATTATTATTTTCGGGATTGTTTGGTGCAATTGGATTTATTTTTGGCATAAGCGGTATTGTGAGAATTTTAAAAGAAAAAGAATTCTTTTCAAGATTATTGGTTTATTTAACTATTATTGGACCGATTGCTGTAATTCCTATAGTAGTTGGTACTCGTTATCGATATCAGATTTATCCATTTTTAGCAATTTTCGCTGCCTATTTTTTGATAATGCTTTTTTTGAAAAATCAGAAAAAACTTTATAAAATTCTTTTAATTGTTTTTATTGTTCTTGTTTTGAACTCGGTTTACGATTTAATAACTGATTTTGATGTTTTTCTTAAACATCTTTACAGAATAATATGAACATGATAAGCAAAAAAGTTTTATTAATTGATCCGCCGGGCACAATTAAGATTTATTCTACTGCTAAAATTAGGGCAGCTATGCCAGTTGTTCCTTCTATTTCCTTGGCAGTTTTAGCTGGAGCCTTGATAAAAGGAGGATATAAAGATGTTCATATTCTGGATTTGAATATACCAAAAGATTCTGATAAAGCCATTAAAAAGGCAATGGACACTTATAAGCCAAATTTTGTGGGGATTACTTTTGTAACCCCGCTTTTTGATTTAGCCCGCAATGTATGCGCTAGAATAAAACAATTGTGTCCAAATACGATTGTTATTGGCGGAGGTGTTCATTCAACTACCTTACCAAGGGAAACCTTGGAAAAAAGCCAATTTGATATTGCTGTTATTGGGGAGGGTGAAAAAACCATAGTTGAGTTAGTAAGTGGCAAAAAATTGGAAGAAATTAATGGAATTGCCTACAAAAGAGATGGGCAAGTTGTAATTAATCCCCCCCGTCCACTGATAGAGAATTTAGACGATTTATCCTTTCCCGCCTGGCACTTATATGATATTCCTAAATATTTTTCTTCTTATCTTAACTCTCGTAAAAACCCAGTAGGACCAATAGAAACAAGCAGAGGCTGTCCTTTTGGGTGCTGTTTTTGTAATAAAACAGTTTTTAAAGGGCGATTCAGGGCCAAGTCCACTGAACGAGTTGTTGACGAGATAGAGTATATGTTAAAACTTGGTTTTAAAGAAATTCATGTTTATGATGATAATTTTTCAGCTGACATGGAAAGAGCTAAGGCTATCTGCGACCTGATTATTGAAAGAAAACTAAAGTTCCCCTGGAATATTTTTGCTGGTTTGCGCGTTGACAGAGTTGATGGGGAATTGCTTTTAAAATTGAAAAAAGCAGGTTGTTATCGAATTAGCATTGGTATCGAATCTGGTAATCAAAGCGTTTTAGACCAAATTGGCAAAGATATTACTTTGGAAAAAGTTAGAAGTGCTGTTGCCTTGATTAAAAAAGCCAAAATTGAATGCATTGGGTTTTTTATTTTAGGCCTGCCAGGAGAGACTGAAAAGACAATGCAGGATACAATTAATTTTGCCAAAAAACTCAAACTTGATTTTGCCAAAACCGGTATACTTTCGCCATTTCCAGGAACTCCGATTTTTGAAAAATGGGAAAAGCAGGGCAGGATTTTATCCCGCAATTGGTCAGATTATATTTTTCATAATAGAGGAGATCTCGTTTATAATCACCCCAATTTATCATCCAAGGCAATTCAAAATTACTATAATAAATTCTATCGTAAGCTTTATTTAAATCCTCATTTTATTTTAAATCGATTTTTTAAAGGAATTAAAAATGGAAGAATATTTAAAGATATTTATTATTTTTTCAAGATGATTTTAACTGGCCAATCCTGATTTATTTTTATGAAAATAATTTACATTGCTACATCGGTTATTCCAGCAGAAAAAGCCAATTCTTATCAAGTTATGAAGATGTGCGAAGCTTTTACTAAAATTGGGGTAAAGCTTGAACTTATTATACCTATTCGCTGGGGAGGGGTTACCTTAAGGGTCGATCCTTTTAAATACTATGGCTTAAGAGAAAAATTTAAGATTAAGAAAATTTTTTCTCTGGATTTAATTCCTTTTAAAAAATTTATTGGCCATATTGGTTTCTGGATTCAAAATATTAGTTTTGCTCTTTTAACCTCGATTTATTTACTTTTCAAAAAACCTAATATTATTTATTCTCGAGACAGATTTACGCTTTTGTTTCTTTCTTTTTTTAAAAAGAATTTAGTTTATGAAGTTCATAGTTTACCTAAGAAAATCCGCTTTTATGAAAAATTCTTATATCATCGAGCAAAGAAAATTATAGTTATTACCAAGCATACAAAAAAAGCATTACTTAAAAAGGTAGCCATAGAAAAAGAGAAAGTATTTATTGCCCCTGATGCTGTTGATTTGGAAATGTTTGATAAAATTGGTCAATCAAAAGAAGCACTTCGAAAGGATTTGAATTTACCCATAAACAAGAAATTGATTTCCTACATTGGTCAACTTTACACCAAAGGCAGAGAAAAGGGTATCACTGATATGCTTCAGGCATTAAAGATTTTGAGAAAAGAGGGACGAGATGATTTGATGATGTTGTTTGTGGGTGGTGAAGGCAAGGACATTGAAAAATATCAAAATACAGCAAAGGAAATTGGATTAAAAGAAAAAGATACAATGTTTCTTAAAAAAGTGTCATTTACTGATGTACCTAAATACGAGAAGGCCTCTGATATTTTGGTTATACCTTTTCCCTGGGAAAAGCATTATGCTTATTATGCCTCGCCCTTAAAAATGTTCGAATATATGGCATCTAAAAGGCCAATTATAGCTTCGGATTTGCCTTCCTTAAGAGAAATTTTAAATAATAAAAGCGCTATCTTTGTTAAACCGGATAATCCAAAATCTTTAGCTGGGGGCATTAAACAAGTTTTAAATAATCCAGAATTAGCCAAGCAAATTTCTAATCAAGCATTTAATGATGTTCAAAAATATACCTGGCAAAAAAGAGCGGAAAAAGTTATCCACAGCATATCTACTTGATTTCCTGTTTTTGTGCTATAATTAACTTAGTAAAACTTAGAGCGAATTTAGAGCGATTCAGCGGTCGAAATCGCTAATTTGAAATTCGCTTTTCTTGTTTTAAAAAGGTCGAAAAGCTTATTGTTTATTGATGCATGATGAACAATAAGTTGACGATTAATTGATTAATAAAAACTTATAATTTATATGAAAAACAAGAAAGAATTTTTTGGTGTATTGTTTAGCGTTTTAATTTGCGTTTTGGTGGTATTCGCTGGTGTATATGCTGGCACGACCACAGTTGGCAGTAATCTTCAGGTTAATGGTTCTTCTGCTTCGACCGAATTCTCGGTTATCGGCACTGCTTCAATTTCCGAGGACTTGTGGGCTTCTGGCTCATTCCAATTCGGAGGAGGCAAAACAACAGCTAGCGCAAGCTATTCAAGATTAGGCGCAACTAACACTGGACACTTGTTAGCTGATGCAGATGACTTGATAATTAATGGAATGTTGGAAGTAGATGAAACAGCTTATTTTGACAATCGAGCTTCTGTTGCTCTGGATCTCTCGGTAGAAGGAGGTGATTTTTCAGTAAGCGGTACTGCTTCAATGTCTGATGCTGGTGGTTTGCTGATTGGTGGTGGAACCATGCTTTATGGCGGAACAGCTTCTCCGACTCAAACCCTGTTTCCTTGTCCGAAAGGAGGCTGGTATTTCCCGAGTGGTGTAGCTCAAACTGCGAGCACTAGCCTTTATTACTGTGCTCCCGGTGATGGATGGAATAAGGTAGTAGGAATAGATACTAACCAATAACTAAAATAGATTCAGAAATTGATTTATGCGCAAAAAAATCTTGATAATAGCGTTTCTCTTGATTTTTGCTGTAAGCCTGTTGGGTTGGCCAATGTTTGCTTTTGCTGTTGACGAAGTAAGTTTTAGCGCGGATACCAATATTCTTTTAGGAAATGGCATAACCCTGAAAATTATGAGCAGTTCGCTTTGCGATAGTATGGTCGTAGGTACAAGTAACGTAACCCTTACCTTGTCCACCAATTCACACGTTGACTTGAGGTCGTATGATAGATATTTGTTAAGCAATTCTTTGGTAACAACAACCAGCTGCCAAGATGATCCCGCCTATTCAAAAATTAATTTTACTGGTCAGGCAACCACTGTAAGCGTTGAAATTACGCCTTCCAGCGCTTGTGCTACATGGGGTAGCTGGAACACTGGTGGCGGTGGTGGCGGAGGCGGTGGCGCAATTGAATCAGTATTGCCAAAAACAACTACTACTGGAAAGGTGGATGTTACTTCGTCCAATGGCGGTAAAACAACTTTAACCACAAGCGAAAGTGCTAGTGCTACAGTTGATTTTCCGGCTAACGCAGTTACTACTGCGACCCAAGCGAATGTCAATCTTGAAAGCAAAACCAGCATTACCAATACATATCCAGTGCCTTCTGGCAAAAACATAGTAGGTAGTTATGTATATAATCTTACGGCCACAGCAGGTGGAGTTTCGGTTGCATCGTTCTCAAAAGACGTTACATTAACCTTTACCTATACCGATGCTCAAATAACCGGTCTTAATGAAGACACGCTGAAAGTTTATTATTGGAATGGTACACAGTGGACAGTTCTAACCAGCACGGTTGATAAGACGAATAATAAAATCACTGCTTTAACCAATCATTTTACTTATTTCGTGATTATGGGCGAACCACCTACTGTTACGCTGGGCAAAATGGCCAAACCATCTGATTATGGCCTCAAAGAAGGAGATTTAATCAGAGCAGTTGGCGATATTGATATATTCATTATCAGCCAATACGGCTATAAACGATTATTCCTAAATCCAGTAATCTTTAATATGTACGGCCATTTGGGCGGATGGAGCGCAGTAAAAAGCGTGGCACCGTCAACTCGAGATGCTTTCGTTACATCCAATTATTACCGTTATGTTGATTCGCCCAAGGTGTATTTTGTGGAAGTAACTGGAGGAGATACAGGAATTTTTCATTGGGTAAATATGACTGCTGCTGATTTTTCCGCTCAAGGTGGAAAAGCAGATGCCATTTTCACCATTAACAAGAGTGAATTGGATTGGTATCCAAAAGGAGCAGATAAAACTTCGCTTTAGATTTAGAGAAACAATAATAAAAAATAAAGCTTTTCTTTTGTGAGAAGAAGGGTTTTATTTTTAATTTTAAAGATGCTAAGCTTGAATTATGTGTGGAATAAATGGATTCAATTTCCGAAGCGAGGAATTGATTAGAAAAATGAACGAAAAGATAAAGCACCGCGGACCCGATCAAGACGGGATTTTTTTGAGTAATGATATTTCTTTGGGTCATCGCCGCTTAGCGATAATTGATTTGTCAGATAAAGGCAAACAGCCAATGTTTAACGAAGACAAATCATTGTGTCTTATTTTTAACGGCGAAATCTATAATTTTAGGGAACTAAAAAAGAATTTGGAAAAACGGGGTCATAAGTTTGTTTCCGAAACAGACAGCGAAGTAATTTTGCATTTATACGAAGACCACAAAGAGAGATGCTTGGAATTTTTGAACGGAATTTTTGCTTTTGCAATCTGGGATATTAAAAATAAGGAATTGTTTTTGGCGCGGGACAGAATCGGGGTTAAGCCGTTGTATTATTATTGGAATCCCTCGACAAGCTCGGGATCTTCGAAATTTATTTTTTCATCCGAGATAAAAGCGATTTTGGAGCACGATATTAAACGAGAAATTGATTTAGAGGCATTAAATCACTATTTTCGACTAATGTACGTTCCAGCGCCATTAACGATGTTTAGGGGCATTTATAAGCTTCCACAGGCGCATTATCTAAAACTATCGGCCCCGGGCTGGAAAGTAGAAATTAAGAGATATTGGGACATAGAAGATTTTTCCACCTACGGTGGATCGGCCGTAGGCCGAAAAGAGGCGATTATTCATGAAATTCAAAGATTAATGAAGCAGTCTGTAAAAGGCCAATTGATTTCCGACCGGCCAATAGGAATATTTCTAAGCGGAGGAATTGATTCCACTTCTGTTTTGGGGATTGTTAAAGAAATAACACGTGGCCCCATTAAAACATTTTCAGTTGGATTTGATATTGATGATCCCAACAATAAATTTAACGCAGACCTTAAATTAGCACGACAAACCAGCAAATTTTATAACACCGACCATCATGAGTTATTGGTTAATTGTAAAGATATTTTAAACAATATTGAAAAAGTTATTTATCATTTAGATGAGCCAATAGCAAATGTGACACAAACAGCTACTTTTTTGCTTTCCAAATTAGCTAAAAAAGAAGTAGCTGTTGTTTTGGGAGGTGACGGCGGAGACGAACTGTTTGGGGGATATAAACGATATTATTACAGCTATATTTTTAGCAAGTATTTAATAACAAGATTTTTTCCATTTTTGAAGTCAAAATTACACACAAAATTTATGTTTCAGCAAGAAGATGAAATTGATAAGATTCTAAATAAAGATGTAAATCAAGAATCAACAAAGAAATTTTTCAAAGGCAAGTATCTTAAAGGTTATCCGACTTCTGATTTTGAAAAGCTATTTACGCTGACTGATTTAAAGACTTGGTTAGCTGACGAATCTTTAATGAGAACCGATAAAATGACAATGGCTTTTGGCTTGGAACAAAGAGTTCCAGTTTTAGATCATAATTTAGTAGAACTTGCCATGAAAATTCCTTCTAAATTTAAAATAAAGAATAAAGAGCAGGGGAAAAAAATTTTTATTGAAGCAATGAAGGAATATTTGCCTAAGCATGTATTAGAATCAACTCATAAAAAAGTTTGGCTAACTCCAATGTCAGAATGGTTAAGAACTGATTTAAATGATTTTGCAAAGTCAATTTTAAGTCCGGATTATTGTTCAGAAACCAAGAGATATTTGGATTTTAAAGGAATTAATAAAATGTTTATTGACCATATTAATAAAAAGAAATATAATTTAAATCTAATCTGGGCAATAATCACTTTTCAAATTTGGTATAAAAAGTATTTATGAAGATAAAAAAATGCAAAAAAAACCTATATTTATAGTATTTATAATTATTGCAGTGATTATAATGATTTGTTTATGGTTGATATATAAATCTGATCGGATTATGGATTTCGCTATAAAGAACAATTTGCCAGGAGCGCGGACTATTTATAATGAGTTAGGAAAACTGGAGCAACAGCTTAATCCATTTATTGCTTTTAAATATAATTTGCGAAGATTAAGAAAAAGCGACATTCCTGCTTTTCACATTAAACTTTCCAGCAATGATTTAAGATTTTTCCATGAAGTTGAACAGAAAGTTCGTGAGGGTGATAATTATATAGACCCAGAACTTAAAACATGGCGCAATGCTGAAATGACTTACAATAATAAGAAATACGATATTAAGATACGCATCCACGGCATCTATAAAACTCATGCTGAATGTTATAAAAAATCATATCAAATAAAGATTCTTAACAATGAAAATATTAACGGATTATCAACTCTTAATTTTATTTTACCAGAAGATAGGTTTTATTATTTTGCTACATTAGCGAATTATCTTGCAGATAAGTTGCAAGCACCAGCCCTAGATAGTGATTTTGTCAATCTTTTTTTTAATGGATATATTCAGGGAATCTATTTTTTTACAGAGGATCCGAACAAAGAATTTCTTGAACATCATGGTTTTCAAAGTTCTTCGCTTTTTAATACCAACGACGATTTGCTTTTTACCCAACTGTCTGTTGAAAGTCGTAACGAATTACTACAGGGCTATATTAACAAGCAAGGCGATTCTTATTCTTTAAAATTTAAGGACGCTCAATATTTTTTGGAATTTTTACAAGCCCTTAAAGAAAAAAATCTTTCTCGTATTTATGAAATGATTGATGTTGAAGAAACAGCCAAGTTTGCTGCCATTGCAACCCTTTATCAAGATAGACACATGGATAATGTTAATATAAAGTATTATCTTGACACCACCACAGGTAAAATTACTCCAATTATTTGGGACATACAGCTATGGGAAATTATAAAGCCAGATATTGGGTTTGATGCACAGTTTCTTAATACCAGGGGAAGTTTAAATGAGATAGTTTCTTTATTTTTACTTAATCCACAATTTTTGCAATTGCGAAATAAATATCTTTATCAATTGGTAAACACTGATTTAGTGGTTGATTATATTAACGAGGCATCTAATAAACTTAATCCATTATTTATGATGGATACAAATAATATTTATTCTTACCGCCGGACCAAATGGTTTCTTGATGGATATAAAAAAATCATACAAAATAATGTTAATTTTTTCAGAGACATACTTGAGCTAAATGAAATTTATATTACCAGCCATTATAATACTGATTACGTAGATGTCGATATCGGCGTCTATAATCTTAGCCAGGTGCAGTTGAATGCCATAAAATTTGATAATGTTATAAGAGTTAAGCCCAATGCAAAAATAATTATTAATCATCTTAATGGCAAACAGGACATTATTCCAATCAATCAATCAGAATCTTCATTCACCGTTTCTCTCAATAGCGTCTTGATGTATCCCTATTTGGATGAATCTTTTACTATAAAGCATCCGAAATTGACGCTTAATATAATTGGCATGGAATTTGGTGAATTGTCGGTTGATAATATTAAGCTGGAAATGACAAATGATGTTTCAAGTATTTCCGTAGATGCAGAAAAAATCAGATATGAGGCCACAGCTTATTATTCTAAGGCAACAACATTAGATGAAAAGAATTTAAGAAAGAACGGTATTCGTTATTCGTTGCAGAACAATCATCTTGTTATATACCCAGGCACTTATTTATTTAATGAAACCTATAAGATTCCTGAAGATTTTAGGGTTACGATTAAACAAGGAACTACATTGCTTTTAGGAGCAGGTGTTTCATTAATTTTTAAGAATTCATTGTCTATCGACGGTTCAGCAATGAGCCCAGTTTTTATTAAAAATCTGGTTCAGGGAAAACCATTTGGTAGTGTTGCGGTTATTGGCAATGCAGATGTTAATGTTTCTATTTCATTTTTGAATCTTTCCAGAGGCAGTGAAGATTATGTTGATGGCGCCTATATTTCTGGTGCCTTGTCAGTGTATCATACCAACAAAACAGTAATTAAAAATAGCATATTCTTAGGCAGTTCTTCTGACGACGGCATTAATATTAAATACAGTAAGGTTTTTTTGGAGAATAATATATTTAAAGATAATTATTCTGATCAATTAGATTTTGATTTTTGCCAGGGGATTGTAAGTAACAATCAGTTTATTGGGCCAATTAAAAAATACGGCGATGGGGACGGCGCTGATATTAGCGGTTCTAAGATATTATTTGAAAAAAATATTTTTAGTGACATGGGGGACAAAGGCATTAGTATTGGCGAAAAATCAGAAGCATATATAATAGATTCTACGATGGCTCGTAATCATATGGGTTCGGCCGTAAAAGATAATTCAATTGCTTATTTTTATAACAATCAATGGATTGATAATGAATCTAATTTAGAGGCATATCAAAAAAAGGCCATATTTGGTGGTGGTACAATTGTGTTGGACAAAGATTTATCCATAAAAGGATCAGATGTTAAATTGGATTCTAAATCAGAAATAAGAACAGAGGCAATTAGCGAAAAAATTAAAGAAATTTATGATAAATTCTTGCCTTACCGCTGATAAAATTAAATTTAAGCGCCGAGAATTAAAATATGTTATCTCGGAAAAAGTTTACGCGATTCTGCGCCAGCGATTGTCGGCAATTTTAATGCACGACAATGGATGTTCAAAGGACTCAAATGGGTATTTTATCCGCAGCTTATATTTTGATTCAATCGGAGATCAGGCGCTGTATGAAAAGCTGGGGGGGTATGATTCGCGTAAAAAATACCGAATTAGAATTTATGATTTAAACGACTCAAGAGGAAAATTTGAAATTAAAGCCAAAAGAGGAGAGCTTATTCATAAATCAATTTTTTGGCTAAGCAAAGAAGAAATCACGAAAGCGCAAATCAGAGATTACAGTTGGATGAAAGAAAAAACAGAGCCCCACTGGAAGCAGTTTCATCATATTTTTATTAGTCAAGAAATGAAGCCCGTAGTAATCATTGATTATGTGCGCGATGCTTATATGGTTCCGTTCAATAATCTGCGCATTACATTTGATAAAGATTTAGCCATTACGCCAGTTGATTGCCTAAAAGGATGTTCTATGTACGAAAAAATATTAAACCCCTACAAACCAATGGGGGAGAAGGTTATTATGGAAATAAAATTTGACGGCATTATGACGCCCAAATATATAAAAACATTATTATCTGGGATAGATGCTCCGCGCCTAGCTGTTAGTAAATATGTGATTGGGAGATTGTGTTTTTCTAATCAGCCCTGGCACGCTTATTGATTTTTTGGATAATATGTATTAATATTCATATTAAGCATCATAAGTTATATTTAATCATTAATTTATTATCATTTAAATTATGAGACTCACTTTCCAAGATTTGATAAAACAACTCAATGGCGGAGTCAATTTAGAATTGACTGTTGCACAAATTGTCGTTGCGCTTTTGGTAGCGACAATTCTAGCGCTTTGGGTTTTTTGGCTTTACAGACATACTTTCCGCGGCGTTCTTTATTCAAAGAATTTCAATCTGTCTTTAATAATGGTCAGTCTTATTACAGCCATACTTATGATTACCATTACTGGTAATTTGGCGTTGTCTTTAGGCATGGTCGGCGCCTTGTCAATTATTAGATTTCGTCATGCAATGAAAGATCCTATAGATATTGTTTATTTATTCTGGGCTTTGACAATTGGTATTACCGTGGGAGCGGGTATGTATAAACTGATTTTTATTGGTTCTTTTGTAATGAGTTGCATTATTCTGATTTTTCACAAAAAGATCTCATTTTCCACTCCTTATTTATTGACAGTATTTCACGACGGAAAAATAACCATAGGAGACGTTTTTGGCAAATTGAAAAAAATCACAAATCGATACGCGCTCCGCAATCAGCTGATTACTCAAAACGAGCATCAGCTTACTTTGGAAGTACGCTTACGATCAAACGTAGACGTGGAACAAGCCATTCAGGCTATTAAGGAATTGCCTTCAGTGACGAACATAACAATGATTTCTTACGATCAGGACATGACTTTTTAGAGTTGCTTCCGATTTTTTTTAGTTGACCCTGTACCGTTTCGGTACAAGGTTGATTTATGCTTTGGTTTGTGTTATTTTGAAAAAATGAGGATTCTTTTTTTAAATAAGAATTTAGATATAACAGCTGGCGAGGGTAGATATGGATTGGATATAGTAAAAAATATTTCAGAACAAGAAGGTATTGAGACAATTGTTTTAACCCAGCCATTTCTTCGAGAGTCATATCTTTTGCGCCATTTTTTTAATATTTTTATTAATGCTTTTAGAATTCGTAAGTATGTTAAAAATTGTGACATTGTTCATGCTTTAGATGGTTATCCTTATGGAGTTATTGCTGCTTTGGCAAATATTGGCTTGAATAAAAAATTAATCATTAATGGTATTGGAACCTACTCAATTTTGCCTTTAGATAAATCAATTAAAAAAGTTTTAATGAAGTGGGCTTACAAAAAAGCAGATAAAATATTATGCATTAGCCGATTTACTGAAAAGCAGATTTTAAACAGAGTAAAAACAGGCAATACAACGGTTATAAACCATGGGGTAGATTATGAAAAATTTCAGAGAGAATTTGAAACAAAAGACAAAAAAGAAAAGGTGATTCTTAGTGTTGGAGCGTTAAAACCGCGAAAGGGCTATCATATTTCTATTCCGGCCATAGCCGAGGTTAAAAAGAAATATAAAGATATAAAATATTGTATTGTTGGAGGAAAGCCGCTCAAAATTTATACAGATTTAGTTAAAAAGCATAATTTAGAGAAGAACGTAAAATTCTTTCAAGACGTATCAGATGAGGACTTGATTAAGCTTTATTACGAGGCGGATATATTTTTACTGACCTCTGTTAACATTAATAACAATGACTTTGAGGGGTTTGGATTGGTATATTTAGAAGCGGGCGCTTGCGGAAAACCAGTAATAGGAACCTTTGATTGCGGAGCTGAAGATGCGATTGTAAATGGCGAAACAGGAATATTGGTTCCCCAAAATAATATCAAGGAAACTGCTGAAGCGATTCTGAAGATATTAGATAAACCCGAATTAGCTAAAAAACTAGGTCAAAACAACAAAAAAAGAGCCCAAGAAATGGACTGGGACAACGTAGTTAAGAAATATATGAATGTTTATTTGTCTAATTCTTAAAAAATAATATAATGGATGGTGCATTAAAGAAAAAGCCAAATTTTTTTTTAGAATCCACTGATTTAGTAATTATATTTTTTTATTACTTATTTTTTGTTTTATTAATTTTAAGTTTGGTCGGAATATTCAAAAGTTATTGCATTGTTGTTAGCTTAATAATTTTCCTTATTTGCTTATTGCTTTTTCGTAAGCGAATACGAACTATTCCGACAAAAACTTTGCTAAAATGTGGGCTTTTATTTATTATTACTTCGTTTGTTTTTATAGGATGTTTTTTATTCAATGGAGAATTTAGTGGAGATGCTATTCGTGATTGGCTGCCTTTGTCGCGGGAAATAACAAGACAATCAGCAATGCCAAATTTGTTATTGAGCAGTCCGCAGTTCTTTACTTCCAAGGCGCCTTTTTTACCTTTGCTTTTTGCTGGAACTTTTACATTTTTGCCTTTTAATGAAATCTTTGTATTTTGGATACCTGTTCTTTTTAGTTTTTTAACCCTTCTTTTATTATACAAATGGTGCAAATTAAAGAATATTAAAAGAGAATATAGAGGATTTATCCTCCTTTTGTTTTTGGCCAGTCCATTAATTTTAACTTGGGGCTGGAATCTTGTACGGGCACCATTAGTATTATTCTTTTTTGTAGCTTTTTTCTATTATTTTGAAAAATATAAAAAAGAAAAGGGGTTATTGGATTTTATTCTTTTAACATTGAGTCTTGTCTTGGCCATTGCTTCAGAAGAAACTGGATTGCTTTTAATTATTCCTTTTTCTTTTGTTTTTTTTAAGAAAAGCTTTTTGGGGATGACAAAAAAGTTTTTAGTTATTGGTATGGCTTTACCCATGATTGTCTGGTGGATAAGAAATTATTTGATTTTTGATAACCCGATTTTTCCTCTTTTAAATGATTTCTTTAAAGGGAGGTATTACGAATTTCCGGGAGCTCACCTTTCTTATGTTAATGATTATTCTATAGGGAGTATTTTTGAAAGATTTAGCCCAGATGTTTTCCTTCCATTTTTGATTATTGTTCCTTTTATTATCGTTGCTTTTTATGTTTTTTTCAAAGAAAGGAAATTTGAATATTTATTTTTATTTTTAGCAATGTTTTTGGTAGGACAATTTTGGTCATTGTCATGGGTTGGATCGCTTATTCGCCATTATTATCCATTTTTAGGCATATTGTTAGTTTATTTTTTATATGGTTTAGTTGGTGTAAAATCAAGAAAAATTTTATCCTTTTTAGTTTTTATTAGTTTATTCGGCTTGTTTTCTACCGAGGTTGTTTTATCCAAAAGCCTTTTTATTGGACCAATCGAGAAGCAAATTAGATTTTTATCTATCCTGGTTGAATTTATTTATAATTATAAATTAATTATTGCCCTTGTCTTAGCTTTGTTCTTTTATTTTGTTTTATCCCGGAGAAAAAATGCTAAGTATTTGATTTTATTAATAGTAGGTTTTTATTTGCTAAAGACCTACTCTATTCAGATAAGTTGGTTGAATATTTGGCTACCTATTTTGGCTTTAATAGCTGTAATTATTGGTTGGAGTTTGTTTTGGAGATTGAGCAAAGAGAGATTGGGGCAAGTTATTATGGTAATCATTGGGCTTTTGTTACTTTTAAATACTTGGGGTTTAAACGCCGGCTATTATTTAGCCAATAATCGATTTCCTTATCATCCTTATTTATGGGGTTCTAACATTTTACCGGCATCCGAAGAAAGAATAAGAGAAATCGAAAGAGAGAATAAAGACTTTTATGTTTTATCCGATCACCCCGGGTATTTAAGTTGGTACTATGATTATAAAGAAGTTGACCCTTCTACTTATACGTTTAATTATATTACTAATTTAAAATACAAACACAGCATGACAGCAGAAGAGCTCCGACGTTTATTGAAAGAGGCAAGAATAAAGTATATTATAAAATCTACTGATAAAGATTATTGGGATTACTTATTTGATAAAGTTAAAGACAGGCCCAATTTGTTTAAACCAATACTTAAACAAAATAGTTATATCTTATGGAAAGTTTATGACTAATATTTTTAGATTTATTTCTCGCTTTTTTGGTTTTTGTTCTAGACGATTAAATAAGTACTCAGATTTTATGAGTCAATATCTGAATTATGATAAATATAATCCCGAATTAGATAAAAACAAATACACCAGCTTAGCTCGTAATCATAGAACAACCGAATTAGTTAGAGGCAAAAAGAAATTTAAGAAATTAATGGATAAAAAATTGAAAGAAAATGGAATTGAAATAAAATCTAATTTTTTAATCAAAGAACATCAAAAAAGAGGGTGGGAATTTTATACAAGTTTTTATAATGCTGATTTAAAGAACACGGATATAGTTCTTGATACGGGAGCATATAATATATTTTTTTGTGTGGTTTTAAAAGATTATGTAAAAAAAATATATTCAACTGATAATTTTTATTGGGCAGAACGTGATGGTACTAAAAAATCAAACCTGCCATTGCCGGAGCAATGGATGGCCGAGATTAACAGAGTTGAACCAGGTAAATTAATAGCTCAGAAAGCAGATCTGACAAACTTGCCTTTTGAAAATAATAAATTCGATAAAATCTTTTGCATTTCAGTAATAGAGCATGTCAAAAATGATTTAAAGGGGATGGAAGAAATGTTCCGCGTTTTAAAGCCAGGCGGAATCCTGCTTTTAACTACTGAAGTAAATAAACGCTTAAATAAGCCATACAGTGAAGCAGACGGAAGTTATTATAGGATTTATAGTTATGAGCAAATTATGAGTTTAATCAAAAAAGCTGGTTTCAAATTAGCTGGCAAAAATAAAGTTGCAGAAATAATGGATAGAAGCGGCGAATTTTATCCAGCATTATTTGCTTTAAGATGCGAAAAATAATATTATCAATATATCAAAAAATTATTAAGGCCTTATTAGGACATGGGTTTGGGAAAATCTATATTATTAAATTTATTCATAATTTCTTAAAGGTCCACTTAAGACCGAAGTTTGCTAAAGTTCAGGGGCATAAGATGTTTTTAGATCGCAGAGATTTTACCATTGCTTCGCATCTTTTAGATTCCGGAGCCCATGAATCACTCGGAACAGAGATTGTAAAAAGGGAAATCAAAAGAGGTGATGTAGTACTGGATATCGGTGCTAATATCGGATACTATACATTAATTTTTGCTGGACTTGTCGGAGAAAATGGGAGAATTTTTGCTTTTGAACCAGATCCAGACAACTTTGCCTTGCTTAACAAAAACGTAAAAGAGAACAAATTTGAAAATGTGGTTTTAATCA
>Ga0315274_10001508_pt1 | contig 35738 bp, 28 predicted proteins | sample YL17G02_20_MG_FD_203700 | JGI IMG/M metagenome (GOLD analysis project Ga0315274, IMG submission 203700) | Sediment microbial communities from Yellowstone Lake, YNP, Wyoming, USA - YL17G02_20 | ecosystem: Environmental > Aquatic > Freshwater > Lake > Sediment | place: USA: Wyoming | collected...
CCCGACGCCTCCTCCCGCCTCCCTCAATCCGCAGTGGCGCAAGAAGCGCATGCGCCGCCTCAAGCGCAAGCGCAGGCGCCAACGCTCGAAGTGAGCGCTGCCGCCGGGGGGAAAAAGGGGGGCCCGGCGCCGCACCGGCCGCGCGTTAAAGCGCGCCGGGTGCGCGCCTGCCCGCCAGCGGGGATGTGGGAGGGCGTGTGGCGGGGTTAGCGCGTGGTGCCGTTCGCGGCGCCGTGTGTAACCCTTCCGGGCGCCCGCCCGCCCCCCGTCAACCGTTGGGAGATAGCGTGTGCGTGTGTGTGTGTGTGTGTGGTGGGACACGCGACACGCGCCCAGGGGTGACAGACCGCCGCCCTCGACTCAAACCAACCCCTTCTCTCCCTCTCACCCCTTGGCCCCCGCCCGCCGTCTCGCCGGCGCCTGCGTCGCCGGCAGCGCCTCCTGCGTGGTCGCGAGCGGCTCGTCCGCGCCGGCGTTGGCCTGCGTCGCGGGCAGCGGCTCCTGCGTCGCGGCGACGTTGCCCTCGCCGTCGCCCAGGCCGAGCCAGCCCGCGATGCGGGCCACGGTCGACCGCGCGGCGGCGGCGCCGCCGCCGCCGCCGCCGCTGCCGGGGGTGCGCGTGGCGGAGCCAAACAGGGCGCCGACGACCGCGCTGCCGCTCGCGGGCCGCTTGCGCGGCAACCGCACGCCCAGCTCGGACCAGGGGCCGACCTCGGCAGCGGGGTCGACCGCCTGCAGGGAGGCCAGGCGGGCGGCGAGGCGGGCGGGGTCGGCCGCAGCAGTGGCAGGGGGGAGGCCCGCGAAAAAGGTGGCCGCCTCGGCGCCCGAGACAGAGACATCGAGCGTGCCGGTGGCGTCGGCCAGGGTGAGGGTGAGTGCGTACGCGGGCGGGTCGCCGGCCACGCAGGCGCGCGCGTCGGTCGGCGCGACGGCGAGCACGCGCGCCGTCACGCGCACGCCCGCCTCGCCCGCCGCCGTCCCCGCCAGGGAAGCAGCGCGGCGCAGGGTGGCCGCGGGCACAGATGCAGCCCCGGGCGCGGCCGCCGCGAGTGCGGCGGCGTCGGCCGGCGGCCAGACGGCGGCGTCGGCGACCGGCCCCGGGTCGGCCGCGGCCGCCACGAGCGTCGACTCCAGCCACACCAGCCGCAGCTCGCCCCCGACCGCGGCGGCCGCGACGCGGCGCAGGGTGACCCAGGAGCCCGGGGCGGGGAGGGCGGGGAGCGGCGGCGCGCCAGGGCGGAAGACGACGACGGGGACGGCGGAGCCGGCGTCCGGCGCGCCCGCCGTCGCCGGCAGGGGCGCCGGCCGCAGCGCAGCCGCGACAGGGCCCGCGGCAGCGTCGCCGTCGAGCGGGGCCAGCGGCGCGGGCCCCCACCCGCGCGTCGACGGCGCGGCGCCGAGCAGGGGCACACCCGACGGGAGCGGCTCCGCGTCCGACCCGTCCCAGATCCACAGCGTGGGCAGGGCGCCGGCGCGGCCGCCAGGCGTCGACGCCAGGACCTTGACGGGGCCCGCGTCAAACGCGTCGCCGCGGCGCGCGAGCGCGGCCGCCGCGCACACCGGCACCCGGGGCGTCGCGTCCACGCCCCCTCCAGCCGCCAGCGCTCGCAAGGCGTCGATGATGGCGGTCTCCGACTCGTCCCAGGTGAAGGAGGCGGACGAGGAGAGGTAGGGCGCGTGGAGCGACCGCGGGTCGGCCCCGGGCTCGGCCGCCCCCCGGAACAGGAGCAGGGACGCCGTGTGGCCCCGGGTCGACCCCAGGGACGCGACCAGATTGCGGTGGGTGGCACCGTCGCGCGCGTAGGCCTCCACCTTGACGCGGTGCAGGCGGACCACGTCCCCCGCGCGCACGTCGCCCGGCGCGGGCAGGTCGGCTTCCGGCCCGAAAAAGGAGACGCCGATGGGGTGGCGGTTGGGCGCGCCGGCGGGCCAGGTGGCGTCGACGACGAGGGCGCGCGCGAACCAGTCTGGGGGAGAGAGACAGGGAGGGGTTGGCCTCGATTCTGCCGCCCTCGACGGGCGCTGTGGCGCGTGCAGGGCGCGTGCGGCGGGCGAGCGAGACCAGGTGGCGGCTGCGGGACCGGCGCCGCAGCCGATGGCGTGCGCGCGTGCCGCGCCGCCTCCCTCTCCTCTCTCCACCCCCCTCCCGCACCCGACCCCCGGGACGGCCTCGGCGCCGCATACTCGACCAGGACGCAGTACGCGTCCACGCGGGCGACGCCCTCGCCGCGCGGCGGGAGCGGCATCGTCATCGCTTGCTCGAGGGTGGCGTACGCGCGGGGGGGGGGCGGGCCCGGAGGGGCCGCCTTGGGGCCCCGGGGGGGGGGGGGGGGGCGGCAGAGGTGTGCCGGCGAGCGCGCGCCGGGCGCAGTCTCCCGCGGCGCCTCCGCCCTTTGCGCCCGCACCAGCCCCTCGAGCGGGCGCGAGCGCCACCCCGGGCACCTCCTCAGAGGGCTGGATCGCCCCCTGGGCGCCGGATGCCGGCCGCCCATCCACCACCCGCGGTCTCTGCTGATGATTACGCGCGCGCCGCCCTGCGCGTCGCCGCCTGCCAACTCGCGGAAGCCGCCGGCTACGGCGCGGCGAGGGCGTCGGCGGCGGACGCGCTCGCCGACGTCGCGGCGCGCTACGCGTCGGCGCTAGGGCGCGCAGCCAAGGGTTATGCGGAAGCGGCGGGTCGAGGCACGGCCAACGTGTCTGACGTGGTGCGTGGAGACAGCAAGGGAGGGCGGCTGAGCGCGCGCGCGCGAGCTCCGGCCGACACGCCTCCCACTTCCCCCACCAGCTCATGGCGCTCGACGACGCGGGCGTGGGCGTCGACGACCTGGCGGCGCACATGCGGGGCGAGGTGGGTGGCGGGGGGCGGGGGGAGGGGGGGGAGGACGGGAGGAGGTGCACGGGTCGCCGCCAACGCCCGTCCCCCCGCAGGAGGAGATCCCGTTCGCTCACCCCCTCCCCCCCTTCCCCGTCACCCGCGCCCCCGTCCGCCTGCCCTCGTTCGCGGACGCGGGAGAGGAGGCGCCCCCGCACGTGCCCGCGTTCCTGCCCGCGTTTCCGGACCGCCACACGTACGCGGCCACGCCCCTCCACCCCCCCGGCGGCGCCGCAGACCCCTCCAAAGTGGCGGCCGACGCCGCCGCGGCGGTGGTCGCGGGCGAGGGCGCGCTGGTGGCGCTCGCCGAGCGCGCGGGCGGCGCCCCCGCGCGCGCTGGCGCCGTGCTCGCGGCCGCGCTCGGGGCGGGCGCCCCGTTTGCCGACCCCGGCCCCGCGACCGCGGACGCGCCGCCGTTCACGGGCGACCGGGGCGCGGCCGCCGCGGCTCGCGCGGCGGCGGCCGCCCCGCCGCCCGGCGCCGAGCCGGCCCCCGCGCCGGCCGCCGGCCCGCGCGCGCGCGACCGCCGCGTCGCGGCCGCCGCCGACGCGGCGGCGGCGCGCGCGGAGACGCTGCTGGACGCGGGGGCGGGGGCGATGGGCATGGACGACGATTGAAGAGGGAAGAGAGGGCAGAGGAGAGGGGCGGCGTCGGGCCGCGCGTTGCAACTCGCCCTCCCCCCTCCCTTTCATCACCCTTCGCGCGCGTGCGCCGCCACGTTGACGCCGCGCCGGAGCTCGGGGGAGATCTGGAGGCCGGGCGCGCCGGGCGCGGACCCGCCGTCGGCGGCCGCGGCAAACGGCGCGAGCGCGGCCGCAGCGACGCCGGCCGCGCCCGACCCCGGCAGCGGCACCGCGGCCAGGGCCAATACGCCGTCCGCGGTCGCGCCGGCCGCCCAGAGGCGGCCAGCCGGGTCGACCGCGAGCGCGGCGGGCGCCGCGACGCCGGGCAGCGCCGCGGCGCCTGCGTCGGCCAGCGCGCCGGTCGCCGCGTCGACGCTCAACAGCCGCGCCGTTTCGGATTCGCCCTCAACCACGCACGCCAGCAGGCGGGCGGGCGGGTGGGCTGCGAGCGCGACGACCGCGGGCGGGAGCGGCACGCGCGTCGGCAGGTCGAGGCCGGCCGCGTCGCCGTCGCCGCCGCCGTCGCAATCGGAGTCGACACCGTCGGGAGACGTCTCAGGCTTGCCCATTTTCGCCCCGGGCGTCACGGCCGCTGCCTCAGCCGCCTTGGCCGCGCGCCGCGCGGCGACCGCGGCCGCCACCCGCTCCTTGGACGCGCGCCGCGCGGCCTCGTGCACGGTCGCCGCCGCCGACGTCGCGTGGCGCGCCAGCTGGACGGGGCCGGCCGGGCCGTCGACCGCCCAGAGGCGCACCGACCCGTCGCCGCCCGCGGACGCGAGCGCGCGGGAACCCCCCGCATCGCCGCACCACGCGGCCCCGGTCGCGTACGCCGTGTGCCCGATGCACAGCGCGCGAATGGTGGGCGCGCCACCCGGGGACGAGAGGTCGGCAGGGAGGTCGGTGACGCGCACCTTGCCGTCACGGTCGCTCGACGCGACAGCCGCCCCGCCCTCGCTCGGCGCCAGGCACGTCACGATCGCGCAAAAATGGGCAAACAGGGCGTGGGTGCCGGGCGGGGGTGGAGGCGGGCGGGTCGCGCACGGCGGCGCGCGCGCGGGCGCGGCGGCCGCGGCGGCCGCCGCCGCCGCCGCGGCCGCCGCCGTCGCGGGGCCCGCCAGCACGTCCCCAAACTTGTCCACCGCCATGACTCGGTCGGCGTCGGCCCCAAAGCACACGGCGGTCACCTTTTTGGGGGCGGCCCTGGGTGGGGGGCAAGGAAGAATTCAATTGTTGGGAGTCGAATTTGCGCGCAACGCACACATGCATGTTCCCTTGCTTTCCTCTCCCACACGCGCCCCGCCTCTCTCCACGCATCCGGGGCGCCCCCACGCCCACGCCCACGCACCAGGTGGCCAGGAGGGACCAGTCGGCGGTGCTGTAGACGCGCACGCACTTGTCGTCGCCGCCGGCCGCGAGCCGCGCCCCCGCCGCGTCGAACGCCAGGCCGCGCACGGCGCCGCCGTGGCGCAGGGTGTCGGGCGTCGGCGTGGCGAGCTTGGTGGTGCTGGGGAGGGGGGGGAGGAGGGACACGGGGTCGGCCGCCGGCCGCGCGCCTAGCCGCGCCTGCAACGCCCTTCCTCCCTCCTCCCTCCCTCACTCACTTGACATCCAGCACCAGCACTCGCTCCCCCAGCGCCACCGCGAGCCAGCGCCCGCAGCACGACGCGGCGAGCACCGCGCGCGGCGGGTCGCCGGGGCCGTAGTTGTCGCCGCCGGGGGTGGGGGCAGCGCCCTCGGCGGGGCGCTTGCGGGATCGGCCCATGGGGAGGCGGGGATGCGGGGCGAGTGTGCGAGCGCGGGCGCGCTCGGCCGGCGCTCACTCCCCGCGGCCGCCCAGAGCCGCGCGAGCGCCCCCACCCACCGCCCTTACACACACACCTCCCCCATCATGGCCGAAGCCGGTGCCGTCGCCGAGTTCCGGGGCGTGACCGCGGCGAGCGCGGCCGACGCGGAAGCGTTTCTGGTCGCCGCGGGCGGCGACGTCGAGGCAGCGGTCGAGGCCTACTTTGAGGCTCGCGCGAGACAAGGTGCGCGAGGGGCGGGAGGGCGCGGGTCGGCGCCGCGATGGGCCGCGCACCCATCGCGCCCGCGCCGCGCCCCGCCCACTTGCCCGCCGCCCTCCTCCCGATCCCCAGACGACGACGACGAGCCCGAACTCGCCCCAGCGCCGGCCGCCGCCCCGCGCGCCCGCCGCGCCGGCGGTGGCGCGGCCGGCAACGTGCGCTCCCTCGCCGACCTCGCCGGCTCCTCCTCCGGCGACGACGACCACAACGAGCTCTACACCGGGGGCGCCAAATCGGGACAGGTCGTGCGCGGGCCGCCGAGCGGCCCGCCCGGCGACGCCGACGCGCTCTTCGACGCCGCGCGCGCCGCCGGCGCGCGCTCGGGGCGCGCCGAGGACCTCGACCCCGGGGCGGGTGGGTCTGGGGGTGGTGGCGGCGTTTTCACGGGCGCGGCGCGCACGCTCGCCGGCCCCGACCCGCCGCCCCCCGGCCCGGCCGCCCCTCCCCCCCCTCCCCCCCCCGCCCCCATCATCATCACCTTTTATGACGACGGCATCTTCACCGTCAACGGGGGCCCACCCCGCCGCGTGGACGACCCGGGGGAGGCCGCGTTCGTCGGCGCGGTCGCGCGCGGCGAGCTGCCCGCCGAGCTCTCCGACGCCGTCGCAGCCGCGGGCACGCCCGGCGCCCCGGTGCCCGTCAACCTGGTGCGCGCGCACGGCGACTACGTGGCGCCGGCGGCGCCTGCGCACGTGCCGTTCTCGGGTGCGGGGCAAAAGTTGGGCGACGCGGCCGGCGCGTCGGGCTCTGGCGCTGCCGCCCCTCCCCCGGCCCCTGTTCCCCCTCTCACCGCCGGCGCCTGGGACGGCCCCGACGAGTCGCTCCCGATGACCTCCCTCCAGCTGCGCCTGGCCGACGGCTCCCGCCTCGTCGCGAGGTTCAACGCGGCCCACACCCTGGCCCACGTCCGCGCCTTCCTCGCCGCCGCCCGCCCCGCCGGCCCGACGTCCTACGCCTTCCTGGCGGGCGTGCCGCCGGCGGTGGTGGCGGAGGACGGGGCGAGCCTCGAGGCGGCAGGGCTGCTGAACGCCGTGCTGACTCAGCGCCCCGCCTGATGGTGGAGGAGAGAGATGGGCTGGCGTGCGTGCGTCCGGCGTCGGCCTGCGCCTCGTGTGACGGCGGCAGGGGCTGTGTGCGAGCGCGCGTCGGTGGCCGACGCACACACCAGCGCCTCGCCTCCCTCCCTCCCTCCTCCCTCCACATGCCGGGCGCCGGCGCCCGCCTGCTGGCCGCGCTGGCGTGCGGCGGCCGGGGCGGGGCGGCGGACGAGGTGGGGGCACGGCCAGATGGGGCGGCGGGCCCGCGAGCCGGGCCCCGCCTCACCCTTCCCTCTCTCCATCTCAGGTCCTGCTCTCCCGGCGTGGCTCCGCCGCCCTGGCCGAGCTCAATCGGCCGCGCTCGCTCAATGCGCTCACGACGCGCATGGTCGCGGCCCTCCTGGCAGCGTACACGCGCTGGGATGCGGACCCCAGGGTGTCGTGCATCGTGCTCAGCGGCGCGGGCAAGGTGAGGAGGCGAGGGAGAAAGTTGGTGGCTTTGTCGGGTCGGGCGCGTCCGACCCCCTCCTCTTCCTCTCCCTCCCAGGCCTTTTGCGCGGGCGGCGACGTCAAAGCCGTCGTCGCCGCGGTGCGGGAAGGACGAGCTGCTGACGCGGACGCCTTCTTTCGGGCAGAATACACGCTCGACTGGGCCATCTCCCGCCTCGCCACGCCGCACGTCGCTCTCCTGCACGGCGTCGTTTTTGGCGGCGGCGCCGGCCTGGTGATGCATGGGCGGTACGCTGTGGCGACCGAGGGCGCGGTTTTCGCGATGCCCGAGTGCGGGATCGGCCTGTTCCCGGACGTCGGCGCGTCGCACGCCCTGCCCCGCCTGCCCGGCGCCCTGGGCGCCTGGATCGCCCTCACGGGAGCCCGGATACACGGCCCCGACCTGGTGCGGGCGGGGGTGGCGTCGCACTACGTGCCGGCGGCGGGGTTGCCCGCGCTCGTCGCGGCGCTCTCGTGCGCGCGGCCGCCGCGCAGGCGGGCGCCGGGCTCGCCCTGCCCCATCAAAGCCGCCCTGGATGCGGCCAGCGTGCCACTGCCGCCGGGGGAGCTGGGTAGCGTGCGGGCGGCTGTTGACGCGGTGTTTGGCGACTGGGCGAGCTCGACGCTTGCCGAGATGCGGTCCCGCCTCGCCGCCCGCGCCCCCGGCGAGCCCTGGGCCGCGACCGCTCTCGAGGCATTCGACGCCGAGTGCCCGCAGTCGCGGGCGGTCACCCTGGCCCTGCTGCGCGCGGGCGCGCGCGCGCCGCTCGGCGCGGCGCTGCGCCTCGAGTTTCGCGCTATCACGACCGCCCTCGCGCCCGGCTCTGATTTTTGCGAGGGCGTGACCGCCAAGCTCGTTGAAAAGCGGGCGCCGGCGTGGCGCGGCGGCGGCGGCGCGGCGGCGGTGGCGGTGCGGCTCGCGCCGCCCGCGGCTGACCGCGAGCTCGAGCTCGGCGACGCGGCGCGCGGGGCGAGGCCCCGCCTCTGACAGAATTGATTTCGCTGACAGCGCGGCAGGTTGCAAGGGGGCGCACAACAGAAAGCAGGCGCCGGTTGTGGGAGCGCGACCCTTCCCCCCTCTCCTCCTTCCTCACACCACGCCCGCCTCGTACTTTTTGAGGAGCACGCTCTTGTACGCCGCCGCGTCCGGCCACAGGCGCGCGGCCGCGACGTTGAGCGGCGACTCGTTGTTCGGCTCTCCGAGCAGCGCCTGCACGGACAGCAGCACGGTGCGCACCGAGTAGGCGGCCGACCACGCTTCCTTCAGGATGTCGAGGCAGATGTTGCCGCGCGCGTCGACGTTGGGGTGGAAGCAGGGGGTCTCAAAAAGGACGAGGGGGGCCTTGAAAGGGTAGTCGGCCGGGAACCCGAGCGACAGCTTGTACGTGAGGCCTTCATAGGCCGACCCTGGCGGGCCTTCAATGGTCCCCCGCCACGCGAGGAGCGAGTCGCCGTCGGGAAACGCCGACACGCCGGGCGCGGGCGCGCCCATGAGCGACATCAGCTCCGACTGCAGCCGTTTGGCGACCGCGTTCGGGTCGGCGGGCGCGCCTTTGGAGGAGCCAGAGGGGCCGGCGACGGCGACCGAGGCGGAGACGCCGGACGACATTTGGGAGCAGGGGCTGCAGAGGAAGGCGGGGGCCGCGTGGGACCGCGCGTCCCTCTTCGAGCAGCATTCTCGACACACGCGCGCGTGGAAATGCGCACGGGCGGCGGGCGCGAGGCGGGCGGCCGGCGCGGCGCGCGGCATGTCGCCTTGGCAACCGTCGCGGTCGCCCGCGCTTCCTGGGCGCGCCGGGGCGCCGCCCCGCGCCCGCCGGCGTCGCGGCTGACGCGGGCGGCGCGTCCGAGGGGGGAGGCGCACCTGGGCGGCGGCGCACGGGAGAGTGCGGCGCCGGTGCGCGCGCGCACGCCCCGCTGCGGCGCAACGGCTAGGCTTTTGAAGGGCGGGCGGCCGCTCCAGCGCGCCCATCAAACTCAGTGTGCGCATGCAGTCTCACATGGGCGCCGGCAGGGGAAGGAGGCGGCGGTCTGGCCCCCTTCCCCCCCGCCACCCGCGTCCCCCCTCCCTCGCCCCGTCACGCGTCCAGGTAGTTGGCCGCTTTCAGCAGTTCCAACGCCAGCTCGGGCGGCAGCCCAAAGTCGGGCACGGATTTGGACGCGCTGGGAGGGGAGGGAGGGAGGCGGAGGTGGGCAAGCGCGCGGCGTCGGCGTCGGTGCGCGCCCTCGAGCCCGCCCCGCCCCGCCACACCGCCCTCCCTCGCACACACCAGTCGTCATATTGCAGCTTGTAGTAAAAGTATTGGCACACGCGCTCCAGGACGGCGCCGGGGATCTCGGGAAAGGTGACCCGGCGGGCTTCGGCCTCGGTGAAGCCGCCTGTACGAGACAACGTGGGTGGCGTGTCCGTGGGTGGGAGAGGGAGGGCGCGCGCCCACAAAACGGCGCCCCGACCCGGGTGCGCGCGCCCATCCCGCCCTCCCTCCTCCACCCTCCCCCACCTTCCGACGCCAGCATGTGCTTGATCGTCGTGCTCACGCACGCGGCGTCGGCGTCGATGACAAACTCGAAGCCGTCGGCCGAGACGAGGGTGACGGGCGGGTCGGTGGGAGGGGGGGGCGCCATGGTTGGGTGGGGGTGTGGGCGGCCTGCGGGGGGCGCGGGTGGCGCCCGCGGCGGTCGGGGAGGGCGCGCGGGCGGCCGCGGTGTGCGGCGCGGTCTCTCTTCACGCCGGCCGCGAAACGACCGCCGGCCCGCCCCCAACCCCCGCCACGTCCTCCACTTCAAATCCCAGCACAGGCCCTCCCTGCGGCGCCTTGGCTTTACCCGGGTCGCGGCCCACGGCGACCGCGCCGCCGGGCGGGACGACGGTCCCCGGCGGCAGCGCCGCGGTCGCCGGGCCGGCCACGCGCCACCCGCTCACGTCGACCGCGTCGCCCGAGGGCGAGGACAGGATGACACAGTTGGAGGCAGGGTCCCACACCGCGCCAACCGCGCCGTCGGCGGCTTGCGGCGGCGGGACCATGCGCGCGAGCGACCCGCCTTCAAGACCGTACCTCTCCCGCAGCGCCCGCGCCCGGCGCGGCATTTGCTCGTCCAGTAGCTGGGCAGCGCCGCGCGCGGGGTCGCCCCCGCGCCACGCGTCGTTGTCGACAGCGGCGGCCGCCGCGACGCGCGCGGTCGCCGCCTCGACGATCTCCCGCAGCACGCCCGTCGAGTTGCCGCCGCCGCCGTCGCCGTGCAACAGGGTCACGACGGTCGCCAGACGGCGCAGGTAGGCGGACCGGAGCGGGGGGCAGCGCAGGATCGCGTCGACGCCCCAGTTGAAGGTGCCTTGCGCCCCGCCCGGCGCTCCCGTGAACGCCGCGTCGCACCCGGCTGACGCGTTGGTGTAGGTGGAGAACCGTTTGGGGGTCGCTGGCGCCTGGAACAGAGCGCGACGGTGCCCCGCCACGGGCGGCGCCTCGGCCAGCGCGCGTCGGCGCCCCGAAAGTGGCGCCGCCACGAGTTTCGACCAAGGCTCGCGCGCCGAGGCTTCCACATCTTGCGGATGATTCGCGTCGCAGTACAGGGGCGACGCCCACTGGTCTCCGTGCTCGATCGCATAGTCTTTCGCGGGCGCGCCGCCGAGCCCCGAGTCGGCGCCCATCGCGCTCTTTGAATCCCCGGGGAGCAGCCTCCAGGACGCGCCGCCTTTGTCCAGGAGCAGGTAGTAGTTTTTGGTGCACCGGTCTTGAGTGAGGAGGGCGGCCATGACTGCAAGGTAGTTGATCGTCGCGGCGAGCGAGCCGCCATCGCCCGCGAGCGCGGCCGCGCGCGCGCCCCGGCCCGCGCCGCGGCCAGCTAGGTCGGTGGCGAGGCGGGCGACGGAATTGACGTCTGCGGGGCCGGCCACTGCGTCCCAAACGATGGGATACGCGTAGCCCGGCGCGTCGGGGCGCAGGTTGGCCCACGCGCCGTCCTTGGGCTTCCACAGGGTGCCGCGGTCGGCCAAACCGACCCGTTTCAACCACGCTTCGTCCTGGCGTTCGTTGAGGGTGTACAGGCCGTGGAACGCGCCGTTGAGTCGAACGACAACGTGCCGGCACGCGGGCGCCACGACGCCCGCCGCGCGCGCGGCGGCAAACGAGGCGTACTCGCGCACGTAGGAATTCTCGCCGGGCTCCCACCAGAGCGAGTTGAGGTCGAAGGCGCGCACAGCGTGGTCGGAGGGGGTGCCGGTGTCGGCGTCGCCCGCGCCGGCAAACAGGGGGAGTCGGACGCCGTCCTCGAGTTTGACCGCCAGCTTGGCTTTGGGCCACGACAGCGAGGTCGTGCCCTTGCGCTTGATCGAGGCACGGAAAGGAATGCCGTGCCAGAGGAGCCACTCGGTCCCGTTGGCGCCGCCCGCGCTCGCCGCCGCGTCCGGGTTGGGCGACCACCAGTCGAGCACGGGCAGGCCGCCAAACTCGGTGGCATTGGCATCCAAGGCGGCGCCGCGCCAGGCGGTGGTGTTGGAGGTGCCGCCCGCGTCGGCGCGCACACGCCACCGCAGCAGGGACCCGGGATTGGCGGCGTCCAGCACGGCTGCAGGGATGTCAGTGGCGTACGTGCCGTCGTGATAGGGGAACAGGGGGAAGTCGACGGGGGAGGAGGCGCCGACCGCGGCGCTGGCGACGACCTGCACGGGAGCGAGAGAGGGGGGGCGTTGTGGGGGTTGCCGACGCGCTTTCGCCCGCCAGCGGGCCTCGGCACACACCATCATCACTCGCCTGCGTGACCGCCACCCCTGGCGGCGGCGTGACGCGGGCCGAGAGCGTGACCGGCGCTCCTGCGCGCTGGGGGCCCGCGGTCGCGTCCTCGATCGTCAGCGCGCCCGCCAGGGCGGCGCACAGAGTTAGCGAGAGCCATCGGTGTAGGGTGGGCATGGTTGAGAGAGTGGAAGCGGCCGCCTGCGGCGCGCTCAGTGAGCGAGAGAGGACCGCGCCGAGTCGCCGCTCCCCTCTCTCAGAACCTCGCTCGCCCCCTCCCATGCCCCCCACCTCTCGCGGTGGCGGCAAGCGGGCGGCGTCGGCCGCCCCGGCCGCACCGCCCGGCGGCAAGCGGCCCGCGCCGGCGGCCGAGGCGCCGCCGCCGCCGGCCGCGCCGGCGCCGGCCACGCCCGACCGCAAGGTCAACTTGATTCAGGTGTGAGAGGGCAGAGGGCTGTTGGAGGCAGGCGTGGTGGCTAGCCGAGCGCGGCCGCCGCATGCGGCCGCCCCCAGCCCGCCTCCCACCCCCATCCCCGCCTCTTCTCAGATCGACGGCAAAGCCTGCTCGCATCAAGTGGCCTGGCCACCGGGCGACCCCCGCGCGGGCGCGCCCGGCGCGTCCGCGCCACCGCCGACGCACCCCGGCCCCCCTGCCAAGACCTACCCGTTCCCCCTCGACCCCTTCCAATCCACCGCCATCGCCGCCCTGGAGGCGGGCGCATCGGTCATGGTGGCGGCGCACACGTCGGCCGGCAAAACGGTTGTCGCCGAGTACTGCGCCGCGATGGCGCTGCGCGGCGGCGCGCGCTGCGTCTACACGTCGCCCCTCAAGGCGCTGTCCAACCAAAAGTATCGCGAGCTGGCGGCCGAATTCGGGCAAGTCGGGCTGTTGACCGGGGACGCGACCATAAACCCCGACGCGCCCGTCCTCGTGATGACGACCGAAATCCTGAGGTCGATGCTCTACGCCTCCTCCCCCGTCGTGACCGAGGCCTCCCTCCTCATCTTTGACGAGGTGCACTACCTGCGCGACCGGGAGCGGGGCGTGGTGTGGGAAGAGTGCGTCGCGCTCGCGCCGCGCGCGGCACGCTTTGCGTTCCTGTCCGCCACCCTCCCCAACGCCGCCGAATTCGCGGCCTGGGTCGCGAGCGTGCACGGGGCGCCGGTGCACGTGGTGCACACGGACCACAGGCCGACGCCCCTGGTGCAGTACGTGTTTCCGGCGGGGGGTACGGGCCTCCACCTCGTGGTGGACGAGCGCAACGGCTTCCGGGAGGCGGCATTCGCGCGCGCGCTGGCGGACCTGGACGCTGCGGGGGCGGACGGGGACGGGGGCAAGGCGAAAGCGGGCGCCGGCGCCGCGCCTTCTGCCCCCTCCTCTGCCGCCGGCGACGCCGCGGCGGCCGACATCCAGAAGCTCGTCAAAATGGTTGTCGACCGCGGCTACGACCCCGCCATCGTCTTCTCCTTTTCCAAGCGCGAGTGCGAGGCGCACGGCGCGGCGACCGCGGCGGTCGATTTGAACACGCCGGCCGAGGCCGCCCTCGTCGACAAGGTGTACGCCGCGGCGACGGCGTGCCTCACCGCGGAGGACCGGGCGCTGCCCCAGGTGGCGGGGCTGCCGGCCATGCTCCGCCGCGGCGTCGGCGTCCACCACGCGGGGCTGTTGCCGCTGCTCAAGGAAACCGTCGAAGTCCTGTTTCAAGAGGGGTTGCTCAAGGTCTTGTTCGCCACCGAAACCTTCTCCACCGGCCTAAACATGCCCGCCAAGACGGTCGTCTTCACCGGCGCGCGTAAATTCGACGGCGGCGCGTTTCGCGCGCTGACCGCGGGCGAGTATGTGCAAATGGCCGGCCGCGCGGGGCGGCGCGGGCTGGACGCGCGGGGGGTGGTTGTGCTCATGTTGGACGCGCGGCTGGACGCGGGGGTGGCCAGGGGGATGCTCAAGGGGGGGGGCGACCCGCTCACGTCGGCGTTTCGCCTCTCCTACTCTGGCCTCCTCACCATGGCGCGCGCCGCGGACGCGTCCCCGGAGAGCCTGATCAACGCTTCCTTCTGCCAGTATCAGGCGCGCGCCGCGCTGCCGGCGCTGCGCGAGGCGGCGGACGAGGCGGCGGCGACCGCGGCGGCGGCCGCGTCTGCCGTCGACGACGCGGCGACCGTCGCGGCCTACGCCGACGGCCGCGCCGCGCGCGCCGCCGCCGCGCGGGCCGCGCGAGACGCCGCGCTGACGCCGCGCGCGGTGGCGCCGTTTCTGCAGCCGGGGCGCGTCGTGCTGCTCGGGTGTGGGTCGACGGCCGGCGGCGCGCCGCCCGCCGGCCCCGCCCCTCCCGCCGCCGCCTGGGGCGCGATCGTCGGCTTTGAGCGCGTGCGCGGGGGTGGCACCAAGGCCGACCCCGATGACCTGCTGGTAGACGTCGTGGCGCGGTGGGCGGGCACGGGAGGGGAGACCGCGACCGCGCTCGCGCCCGCGGCCGGCGGCGCCGACGCCGACGCCGGCACCCCGTCCGTTCTGACCCTCCCCCTGGCCCGCATCGACGCCCTATCCTCGGTGCGCGTGCGCGTCGCGTCCGACATGCGGCCCGCGTCGGCGCGCGAGGCGGCGGTCGACGCGTTGTGCGAGGTGTCGCGCCGCTTTGGCGGCGAGGCCGGCGGCGTGCCGCTGCTCGACCCGGTCGCCGACCTGGGCACGACCAGCGCGGCGTACGATAAGGCCGTCGCCCGGGTGGCGGCGCTGGACGCGTCGCTGGCGGCCCACCCGCTCGCGCGCGCGGACGACGCGGCCGGCCGCCTCGCGTCGCTCGCCGCCTCCCGCGCCGCCGCCGCCGACGCGGAAGCCGCGGCGACGGCCCTCGCCGTCGCCTCTGCCCCCGTGCTGGCGGGCGAGCTCGAGGCGAGGCGGCGCGTGCTGCGCAAACTGGGCGCGGTCGACGCGGCCGGCCTCGTCACGCTCAAAGGCCGCGTCGCTGCCGAGCTCGCGTCCGCCGGAGGCGACGAACTCGCGCTCGCAGAAGTCGTGTTCTCGGGCGGGCTCGCGGGCGTGCGGGCTGACGCGCTGGCGGCGCTCCTCGCGTGCGTCGCGTGGCGCGAACCCCCCTCTCCCCGCGCCCCCGCCACCGCGCCCGACGGTGTCGACGCCTCCCTCGCCGCCCTGCGCGCCGCCGCGCGCCGCGTCGCTGTCCTGGAGCACGATGTCGGCCTGGCCGGCGGGCGCGAGCCCGACGACGCGGCGACCGCGTTCCCCCCCTCGGCTGCCGCCGCCGTCCTGCTCTGGGCGCGTGGCGCCCGCTTCGTCGACGCCCTGAAAGCGTGCGACGCGTTCGAAGGGTCGCTCGTGCGCGTGTTGAGGCGGGTGGAGGAGTTGCTGCGGCAGCTCGGCGCGGCCGCGGGCGTGTTGGGCGACGCCGCCCTGGCGCGCGCGGCGGCCGACGCGGGGGCCAAGATCAAGCGCGGCGTCCCGTTTGCGCCCAGTCTGTATTTGTGAGAGGCGGGGCGGAGGGACGGTGCGCGCGTGTGACCCTGCATTTGCCCGCGAACGCGCGAGCCGGACGCGCCACACGCCCACCACCCTTCCCCCCACCCCGCCACTCTCGCCGCCCGGCCCGCCCGCGCGCACTGCGCGTGGCGGCCCGGGGAGGGCGCACGCGAGCCCGGCGCGACCAGCCGACCCGCCACCATTCCCCGTCTGTCTCTCTCGTCACCCGTACACGTCGTTGCCGTCGCCTGACGTTATGACGTCCTTGAACGACCCGCCCCCGGGGATCATGGGCAGCACGTGCTCCACGTGGGGCACCATGACGTCGAGCAAAAAGGGTCCCGGCGTGTCGAGCATTTCCCGGATCGCGGCGCGCAGTTCAGAGGGCGCCACCACGCGCCGCGCTTTGACGCCAAACGCGCGCGCGACGCCCACAAAGTCGGGGTAGATGTCGGCCTCGTCCATCGTCTCGTGGTACTCGGCGTCCGGCTTGCCGAGGTAGGTGTGCGCGCGGTTCGCCTTGTAGAAACGGTCCTCCCACTGCACCACCATGCCGAGGTGCTGGTTGTTGAGGATCATCATCTTGACGTCCAATTTCTCCACGGCCGCCGTCGCCAGCTCCTGGATGTTCATGACAAACGAGCCGTCGCCGTCGATGTCGACCACGACCCTTTTGGGCCGCCCGTCGGCCCCTCCGTACGCCGCTGCCGCCCCGAGCGCGGACGGCAGGCCAAAGCCCATGGCGCCCAGGCCGCCCGACGTGAGCCAGCGGCGCGGGGCGTCGAATTTGTACCACTGCGCGGCCCACATTTGGTGCTGGCCGACGCCGGTGGAAACGATGGCCTCCCCGCCCGTCTCTTCGTGCAGCACCTCAATGGCGCGCTGGGGCACGATGACGTCGTCGCGGACGGGGTAGGAAAGGGGAAACTCGACCGCCTTGGCGGCGAGGTCGGCGACCCAGGGGGCAAAGCGCGAAGCGTCGACAAGGGACGGGTTCGCGTCGAGCAGCTCGTTGAGCGCCGCCAGCGAGGGCGCGGAATCCGCGGTGAGCGTGATGTGGGACGGCTTGTTCTTGTTGATCTCCGCGGGGTCGATGTCGATGTGGACGATGCGCGCGCGCGCGGCAAACGCTTCGAGTTTGCCCGTCACCCGGTCGTCGAACCGGACGCCGATGGCCAGCAGCAGGTCGGCGCCATCCACCGCGTAGTTGGCGGCGACGGTGCCGTGCATGCCGAGCATTTGCAGCGCGAGCGGGTGCGACTCGGGAAACGCGCCGAGGCCCATGAGGGTCTGGGCCACGGGGACGCCCGTGCGCACGGCAAACCGGACCAGCTCGTCCGACGCTTCCAGGCAGCCGCCGCCGACGTAGAGGACGGGGCGTTGCGAGGCGGCGAGGGCGGCGAGGACGGGGGCCAGGGCGGACAGCGGCGGCGGCGGCGGCAGGCGCGCGACGTAGCCCCCGATCGCCATGGGCGCGCCCCAGTCGGGCACGGCCATCTGCTGCTGCACATCCTTTGGCACGTCGACGAGGACGGGGCCGGGGCGGCCGGTGCGGGCGAGGAAAAAGGCTTCGCGGACGACGCGCGGGATGTCGGCGACGTCCATGACCAGGTAGTTGTGCTAAAAGAAGAGGAAGGGCGCATGCATGGTGAGCGTCTGGGCCGACTGTGGGGCCGCCGTGCCACCCCAAGAATAAAAGACCTACCTTTGTGATCTGCCGCGTCACCTCCACGATGGGCGTCTCCTGGAACGCGTCCGTGCCGATCATGCGGCGCGGCACTTGGCCCGTGACCGCGACGAGGGGCACGGAATCGAGCAGGGCGTCGGCGAGGCCGGTGACCAGATTCGTCGCGCCAGGCCCCGACGTCGCCACGCACACGCCCACGTCCCCCGTCGCCTTCGCATATCCCTCGGCCGCAAAAATTTCGCCCTGCTCGTGCCGGCACAGCACGTTGCGGATGGTGGGCGACCGGGTGAGCGCCTGGTGGATTTCGAGCGACGCGCCACCCGGGTAGCCAAACGTGACGCTGACCCCCTCGCGCTCGAGGGCTTGGACCAGGATGTCGGCCCCCTTGCGTGGGGCGGACCCGTAGCGGTCGACCCAGTCGGCGGGGGGGGAGCGCTCGAGGGGCGCGGGGCGCGCAGACCGCGCGGCGGGCGCGTCGGCGACGGGGACCGGTGCGGTCGCGGCCGATGCCGCAGGCGGGCGCGGCTTGGTCGCGTCGGCCCGTGTGGGAGGCGCGGGGCGGCGGACGGTGCGCCTGGGGTGGGGAGGGAGGGCGGCAGGTCGGCCGGAGCCCAGCTGGCAGGCGCGGCATGGCGCGCCACCGTTCCTCTTCCTCCTCTCACCTGGGCCCTGCCGCGTGCGTGGCCGACCGCGGGGCGTCCATCGCGCGGCCGGCGGGGGCGTCCTGAGGAGGGGCAGAGGGCGGCCGTCGGCGGCGGCGCGGCGGGCGCGGGCGCAGGCCGCCCGCGGGGGCGCGCCGCCCATCTCAGGCCTGGTGCTCGCATCCAGGCACCGCGCGGCGAGGCGTGCATCCCCCAATTCCACCCCATCCCCTTCTTCGCTCACCCGCGCGTTTGCGCGGACCGCCCTGGCCGCGCCGCGGGCGTGCATCGCGAGGGCGAGGGAGGCTGGAAAGACCGCGCGGGCACGCCGGGCGGGGCGGAAGGGCGCGCTCGGGGGCGCGCTGTGGCGGCCGCCGCGGCGTGGCGGCGGCGCGCACTCCCCACGGTGCCGGCTGACCGCCCGCTGCCGCGGCCGCGCCCGGGGCGAGTCCGGCGGCTCGCGGCCTGCCATTCAGGGCGCGCCCGGCCGCGCCCGCGCCTCCTTTCGCCGGCGGCCGCCGCGCCGGCGGCCGCCGATTGCGGCGCCTGCCCCGCCCCCGCCCCACTCCCTGATGCCGCTCTACGAGCTCTTCTGCCTGGCCCGGCCCGGCCTCGGGCGCGCGGCCCAGGCGGACGTCGTGAAGCGCGCCGCCAAGACCGTCCTCGACGGCGGCGGCTTTCTGACCGGTGTTGCCTCCCACGGCGAGCGCACGCTCGCCTACGAGATTCGGCGCCCGGGGGAGCAGTACATGCAGGTGGGAGGAGGAGGGGTGGCGGGCGAATCGGGGCGGCGGCGGCCGACGGCGGCGGCGGCCGACCCCCCTCTTTCGCTCTCCTCCCCAGGCCTTCACCTGGCACCTCGGCTTTGCCGCCCCCCCCCCAGCCCTATCCGCCCTGCGCCGGTCCCTGGCCCTGGACGACCGGGTGCTGCGGCACGTGGTGCTGAAGCGGGGCCTGCCCGCGCCCAAGCCGCCGACGACCGCCGCGCTCGCGCGCGCGGCGCGCGCCCGCCTCGCGCGCGACGCTGCGCCCGCATGACGGTGAGCGTGCGTTGGAGGCGTGCAGCGGGCTCCCGACCCTCCCTGCCCACCTATCTCCCCTGCTCCCCCTTCCACTTCGCGCGCGCGCCGCGGCGGCGGATGACGAGTCATTCAAAAAGTTATCCCTGTCCTACCCGCGCCAAGGCCGGCGCCCACGTGGGGACACGCTTTATTAGCTCTAGCCGACGCTGGTCGCGGGCGCGCGCGCGAGGAGGAGGGTGGGTGTCTCCTTCCTTGCCCTTGCCTCCCTTTTTCTTTGCCCCCCCCCCCCCCCCCTCCCACGCCTCTGCCTGCGCGCGGTGACGATCGGAATCAATTATCAAGCTCAACAGACCTGAGCAGCGCCCGTCGCTTAACCGTGGCGGGTCTGTGGCGAAACTTCTTCCCCGCTGTTCTGAGCGCGCAGGCAGGCACCCGTGTGTTCCTTTGTGGGCCCGATTTCCCCCTTTCTCGTGGCGCTCGTCCCGACCGCCGCACACGCACACGCTCCCACCTCCTCCCTGGCCTATGATCGATCAACCTAAGTCGGGCGTTTCTCAGAAACCATTCGCAGTGCCCGCGCGGAGAGCGTTCCCCCTGTCGCCGGGGGTCGAGCGCTGTTGCGGTTAGTCCATTCCTTGGATGTCTGAGGCCTTGGAGAGGGGGGGCGTGCTGGTCGAGCGCCTTGTGTGTGTGCGCGCGTCGTCGAGCGCGTCTTCTTCTGCCCTGAACCCCTTCCCTCCCTCCCCTTCGCCGCCGCCGCGTCCGCGTGACGAGCCTTGCCGTGAACGTCGGATTCCCTCTTATCCGCCCCGCCCCCGTGGCGGGCGCGATGCTTAGAGCAGCGGCGCCCCGACGGGTGGCGGCGGCGGCGGCGGCGGCGGGCGGTGGGGCGCGCGCGAGCCGCGCGCCAACCATCCCTCCCTCCCCCACGCAGGCCCCCCACGATGCCCGCACTGCCACCACCACCACTCTGTAGCCAGCACTCACTCAACGCTCAGTCTCGCTCCCCCCTCACACGGCGCAGCAGCAGCCCCGAATCGCCCCCTCGCCCCCTCTCCCTCTCTCCTCTCACGCTTTGTCGTCGTGAAAGTCCCACCGCGTCTCCTTGGGCGACCGCCCCCCCACGCGGCGGCAGTAGTCGGCGTCGCCGGGCGGGCGCTCGCGCGCGTGCGCCGACGCGAGCATCGACCGCAGGGCGAGGCACAGTTTGGACACGGTGAGCGCGGGGGAAAAATCGCCGCCGCCGTGCGAGTAGAAGAGGGACATGCTTTGATGAGGGAGGGCGGAGGAGGAGGGGTCGGCGCGAGCGCAGCGATGGCTTCGAAACGCCGCCAGCGACGCCGCCACCTCCACCCTCCGCCACCACACCACCGCACTGACCATATGTGGCCGCACGAAAACACGTGGGGGTGCACGGGCGCGGGCGGGAGGAACACAAACTCGGGCGGGTCGAGCGGGTAGTTGTCCGAGAAGCGGACGCGCAGGCTGCAGAGTGGGGCGGGTGGGGTGGGGCGGGGTCGGTGTGCGCGGCCCGCGGTTTGGCGGTGTCCCGCGGCCCGCGGCCGCAGCGCGGCGCCCGGGGCCGGCCCGAATGCGGCCGCCCGGACCCGCCGCCCGCCTTGCCACTCGCGCTGGCAGTCCAAGCACGCGTGTCGGCCAACACGGGCGGGCGCGGGACTGCCGCGAGCCCGCCCCGGACACGCCATGCCGCGCCGCACCCCTCCCCACGTCCTCCCGCTCACCGAAACACGTCGTTCGCGTACAGCCGGGGCGCGGTCTCCGGTCCCTGCATGAGGATGGTCCACTCTTTGGACCAGGCGGCGTCGCCGGGCACCGACTCGAGCGAGCAGCCCTCCGGCGGGCTCTCCACCCACTCGCGCAGCTCGGACTGCAGCCGGCGCGCGGCGATGGCTGATGGCGGGCGCTCCATGGCGGGAGCGGCGCCGCGGGGGAGGCGCGGCGGCGGCAGGAGTGCGGGGAGGCGGCGGCGCGCGGCGGTGTCCCAAGCCGCGGTCTGGGCGCGCGCGCGCCTCGGCCCACTGTTCGCGCCGTCACAGTGCGTGTGCATGCCGTGACTGCCGGCCCGGGACAAGGCGCGGGCAGGACCCGCCCGCGCCTTGTCGCCGCCCCCCGGCGCCCGGCCTCCTCGCCGCCCGCCGCCCCTCACCTCCCCGCCTCGGCAATGGCGGCCACGGCCTCGCCACCCACGCGCCGACCCAAGAGCGCCTCGCCCGGGGGCGCGGCCGCGGCCTCGCCGACGGCGCTGACGCCGCCGGACCGAACGGGAAAGTAGGAGTAGGTCGACCCGCCCGCGTCCTTGACCGACACCGTGTCGCTCATGCCGTCACCGTCGGCGTCAAATACGGCCACGCCGGGGTCGGAGGTGAGGCCGGCGAGGCGGCGGCGGGCGGCCAGGCCGCGGGGGTGGGCGGTTGCCGGGGAGGCGCAGGCGAGCAAGAGCAACGCGGCAATGCCCACGGCGAGCAAGCGGGCGATGGAAGACGGCATGGACTGGGTGGGGTGGGTCGGGGGGGGGGCGTGGGCGGGGATCGTGGTTGCCCGCGTGGCCAGGCGCGCCGCGCCCCCGCGCGCGCTCGCGCAGCGTCTGTGAACCATGCTAACGCACCGCACCGCTCGACGTGTGCGTGCACGCGGGCTCGGACTAGGGGGGTCGGGTGGAGGCTCGCGGGGTCTCGGCCAGCGTCTCTCGGCGGGGAGTGGGCGAGGCGCGGCGGACCCCTCGGGCCGGCCCGAATGCGGCCGCCCGGACACGCCGCCCGCCTTGCCACTCGCGCTGGCAGTCCAAGCACGCGTGCCGGCCAACACGGGCGGGCGCGGGACTGCCGCGAGCCCGCCCCGGACACGCCATGGGGGCGGAAGATGCGGGGGTGCGAGGCGCGGTGGACCCCTCCGCCCACCCCCTCGACGCGCCCCGCGCCGCGCCTGCACACGAGGCGCACGCACCACGACAGCGGCCACTGTCGGGCGGCTGGAGGGGGTCGTTGGAAGGTGCCCACCAGGCGTCGTGGGTCAGCCGGTCGAGCGGCCACAGCGCGCGCGCCTTCTTCTTCGCCCCACTCCGCCCCGCGCATGAAGCCGCCGACGACCCCCGCCTCCCGCGTCACACCCTCTCCCACCCTCGCCCCGCCCGCCCCTCCCGCCCCAATGTCGCGCCGCGCCGCGCTCGCGGCGACGCTCGCCGCCGCATTTGCCTTCCGCCCCGCGCCCGCCGCCGCCGCGACGACCATGGCCACTCTGGCGGAAGCCGGCGCGCTCGCGCCGGCGGCCGCGGCGGCGGCGGCGGCGGGGGCGGCGGCGGCGACGGACGCGACGACCGTGTATTTCGGGTCGGGCTGCTTCTGGGGCCGCCAGCACGACTTTGTCGAGGCCGAAAAGAACAAGCTGAAGCGCGAGCCCGGGGCCATCACGGCTGTCACTGGCTACGCGGGCGGCCTCGGCGGCGCCGACGCCAAGGGCCGGGTAAGGAAAAGAGGAGGGGCGGTAGGGACAAGGCGCCCACGTGGGCTGGAGCGTCAGAGCTCATGGCTGGCTCTGGAAAGAGGGCGCGCGGCCTGCGCGGCGGCCGCGAGTGGTGGGCGGTCGCCCTCGACGTGCGCTCTATCGCTCCCTAGGCCTCCCACCACACACCTATCCCTCCTCCATCAGGTCTGCTACTACTACGCCAACGATTCCTCGGTGTACGAAAAGCGGGGCCACGCGGAAGTCGTCCGTGTCGCGCTCGCGGCGCCGGGCGACGACGCGGGCGCCGCGGCGTCGATGAAGGCCCTCTCCGAAGTCTTCTTTGGTCAGTTTGTCAAGACCGATCGCGGCATGGCGCGCCAGGACCCGCAGGACGCGGGGGCGGGGTACCGCAACGTCGTCGGCCTGCCCGGCGGCGTGAAATCGCCCCTGTACAAAATCCTGCGCGACGCCAACACGGTCGGCATGGACCTGGTCGAGGGGAAAGGAGGGGGGTTTGAAAAGGGGAGGCCCACGGAGGACGACACACTCAACAAGGTGTGGATCCTGGATTCAAACGCCCTCCCTTTCTACCCCGCCGAAGCCTGGCACCAGTACCATGACGGCGTCGGGTACGGCTTCCCGGCGGCGTACAAGAAGGAGATGAAGCGGGCGGCGACCGACGCGGGGTTGGTGCCCGCGGCGGGCAAGACGGGGTGCCCCGAGTTTCCGTTTCTGTGATCAGGCGCTGGGGGTGGGGTGTGCGTTGCACGATGGGAGGGCTGGCGGCGTGAAACACGACTTGGAAGGCAGACTAGGAGACTGGTGGCTAGCCGGCGGGCGCGCTCTCTCTCTCGTCACTCCTCCCCCGCCTCGCCGCGCGCGGCCGGTGGCGCGAGCGCTCCGCCTTCACACATGCTCGCCTCCCTGGCGGGCGGCGTCGGCCGGCGGTGCGCGCGGCGGCGGCGGCGCGGGCGCGCCGCATTGCCGCTGCGCCGGCGCCGACGCCCCCCCTCCCCCTCCCTAGCCGCCTCCGCCTGCTCCAGCGCGCTCGCCGGTACGCGGTCGAAGCATTCGCGCCGGCAGAGGATCCAGAACTTCCCCCCGCCCCCGCGCGCCGCGTGCTCGCGGCCGCCGTCGTCGGCGTGCCGAACGCGGGCAAGTCGACGCTCACCAACGCGCTCGCCGGCGCCAAAGTGGCCGCCGTGTCGCCCCGCACAAACACGACCGTGCTGCCCCTGCTGGGCGCGTTCACGGTCGGCGACGCTCAAGTCACCCTGCACGACACGCCCGGCGTCGTCGCGCGGACCGCCGCGCGCGGCCCGCGGCACGCGCGCCGCGTCGCGTCCGCGTGGGCGACCGCGCGCGACGCGGACGCGGTGTTGTTGGTCGTCGACGCGGCGCGGCAGGCGGCGCGGCCGGACGCGCGCGTCGTCGCGCTCGCGGCGGGGCTCGCGCGCGGGCCCGGCGGCGCGGCATCCACCGACTCGTCCTGGGTCTGCCCACCCGCCACCCTGGTCCTCAACAAGATCGACCTCATCCCGCGGTCCGCCCGCGACGCCGCCCTGGCCGCGGTCGCCGGGCCGCTGCTCGACGCCGCCGAGTTTGCCGGCGGCGTGCACGCCGTCTCGGCCGAGCGCGGGCCGGGCGTCGCAGGCCTCAAACAGGCGCTCATCGACGCCGCCCACCCTGGCTCGTGGACCCTCCCCGAGGGCGCCACCACCGACCGCGGCCCCGCCGCGCTCGCGCTCGAGGTCGTCCGCGAAAAACTGTTCCGCCGCCTGCGCCAGGAGCTCCCCTACGACATCCGCCTGCGCCTGGTGCACTGGCACGATTGTGCGGATGGCGCTGCGCGGGTGGAGGTCGACGTGCTCGCGCCGCGCGAGTCGGCGCGGCGCGTCGTCGTCGGCGCGCGCGGGCGGGTTGTGGGGGAAGTGGGGATCACCGCCCGGCGCGAGCTCGAAACGCTGCTGCACCGGCGGGTGCACTTGATCCTGAACGTCAAGGTGGACCGGGACGCGGTCATCGTTGAAGGCGTCGAGTGAGGGAGAGAGAGAGAAAGAGGAGGAGGGGCGGCGCGCGCGCCCTTTTTTCGCCCGTTTCCGCTCTGCAACCACCGCCCATCACTACTGGACCGGGAGCCACATAGCATTCGCAGTTGTGCAGGGCGCGCCAGAGCGAGGGCGGGCGGCGGGCGTTTCGCGCGCGCCACCCCCCCAAAAAAACAGACGGGCCCTCCCCTGTTTCCCTCGGACGTCCGCCCAGGCACGCACCAATCCCCATTCTCTCCCCTCACCCCTCGACCCGCTGCACCAGGCGCGTCCACCCCGGGCGCGCCCCCTGCCCCTCGCCCGCCCACAGCTCGAGCGCCCTGCCCGCCGTCGCGCCCGGCAGCATGGTCTCGATCGTGTCGTACACGACCGGGGGCGTGAGCACGCCGGGGGGGGCGGCGCAGCGGCGCGCGCAGTCGAAGACGACGTCCGGTGAGCGCTGGTGCCGCAGCTCGACGTCGGCGCCCCCGCGCCGGTAGATCATCAGCGTGGCGTGCGACCGCGCGACGAGGGCCGAGGGTGCGGCGACGAGGCCGTGGGACGGGGCGAGCACGACCCAGGTCAGGTTTTCGACGTACGAGAAACCCCACGCGTCCATCTGGGCGGTGACCCCCGCCAGCGCCTCTTTGGCGGCCCACGCGAACGCGTACCCGGACGGGACGAGGGCGGGCAGGTTGAGGCGGGCGAGGGTGGGCAGGGAGGCGGGGCCGGCGTGGGGGGGCGGCGCGCCGCCCGCGTCCCACCCCGCGTTGATGAGCACGCACTGGAACGGCGCCCCCAGCGCCCCCTTGCGCGCGCGGCAGGCGGCCACGACGTCACAAGCGATGGCCAGGCCGGCGCCGGGGGCGGGAGGGGCCGTGTCGGCCGCGTCGGGCGCGGCCGCGACGGGCGTCGCCGCCGGCGGCGCCCACGGCCGCACGACGCGCCCCCACGAGAGCGGCAGCGGGCGCGGGATGCGCAGCGTGAAGAGCGCGTCGCGGTCGACGGCGCGCACGCGGCGCCGGATGAGGGCCTGGGACGGGTTTTTCATGGTGGGCCTCGGGCGGGGTGTGGCGCGCGGCGCGGCGCCGCCTCTCGCCTCGCCTCCCCTCCCTGTGCCCACCTGGCTGCCGCTCCCCTGCGTGACCATGTGCATGCGCTGCGCGGCCGCCGCCTCGACGCGTGACCGCGGCGCGGCCGGGCGCGGCGCCTTGGGCGCGCCGCCCCCCGCGCGCCGCCGGTCGCGCGGCCGCGCGCGCCGCTCGCGCGCCTCGTCGTCCTCGTCGCCGTCGGACCAGAACCCGGTCAACGGCTCATCGTCGTCGCCCCCGGCGCCGCCGTCGTCCGAGGAGAGCCAGTCGGGGGTGCCCGCGTCCGAGTCGAACAGCGCGGCGTCGACGCGGAAGGAGGACGTCGCCTTGAACACCGCCTTGAGCTGGGCGTCGGTCAAGCCGCCGCCGTTGGGAGGGGCGGTCGCAGCGTCGGCGGCGGGCGCGAACGCCGCGTCGGCGGCCGAGCAGGTCGTCGCGGGCGCGGCGCCCATGACCTGGAGAGAGGGCGGCCCATCTGTCGGCCGCCGAGGCATGTGCGCGATGCGCTTGCGCCGTGTGGTGAACCGCCGCGGCACCCGGCGCCGCCTCGCCGCCCCGCGCGCCGCATCGCTCAAACCGCGCGCCCGCCCCCCGCCCCTCCCGCCCCCTCCCGCCCTCCACCACACCTGCTCCAGGGCCTCAAATTTCTTCATGATCATCTCGGGCGTCTCGTTGTCCTCCACGTAGCCCACATAGAGGGCTTCGTTAGCCGCCGGCTGCCGCGCGGCGCAGCGGCGCTTGGGGCGGCGGCCGCCGGCGGCGTCGTCGCCGTCCGACATGGGGTGGGTGGGGTGGGGAGGGAGGCGGGGTGAGGAGTGGCGGAGGCTGCGGCGCGGTCTCTCGCCACTCCCATGCGGGCAGCCCCTGCGGCCGCCGCTCTGCTGACCCGCGGCCGGGTCACGGTGCGCGCGATGGGGGCGTCCCCGCAGGGAACGGAGGTCGCCCGCGACAAGGCCGCGCTGCGGCGCGCGTCGCGGGCCGCGCTCCAGGCGGCGGACGACGCCAACTTGGCGCGGCAGAGTGAGTGCGGGTGCTGGGGTGGGGAGGAGTGACGTGGCGCGCGGCGCTCGAGGTGGCCGACGCCCTCGACCCCCAGGCGCCGCGATATGCGCCCACCTGACCGCTTCCCCCTTTTGGACCTCCGCGACCACCGTGGGCGCCTACCTGGCCGCCCCCAGACTGCGGGAGGTCGACCCCGGCGCCGCTGTGCGGGCGGCCTTGGAACGGCGTGCGCCCACCATGTTCGTCCCGGTCGTCGGCGGCGCGCCCGCCTCGATGCGGTTGCTGCACCTGGACGCCGAGGGCGGCCTCGTGGAAACCAAGCCTTTTGGCATCCGGGAGCCGGCGCCGTGCTATGCCGGCAGCAGCACGCCGCGCCGTGACGCGCTCGACGCCGGCCTCGACCTCCTCCTCCTCCCCGGCGCCGCCTTTGACGCCGCCGGCGGGCGCTTGGGGCGCGGCGGCGGCTACTACGACGCCTTTGTGGCGGCGGCGGCGGCAGCGGCCGCGGCGCGCGGTGTCGCGCCCCCTCTCCTCGTCGGCCTCGCCTTCGCCGCGCAGGTGTGTCCGTCCGTCCCGGTGGAGGCGCACGACGCGCGCCTGGACGTGCTGGTCACGGCGGGCGGCGCGGCGGGCGTGAGCGAGAGGGGGCGGCGGGCGGTCAGAGGGTGAGGCGCTGCAGCCACGCACCCGTCACTCTCGCCCCCGCCCCGGCAGGACGCCCGCGTCTCCCGGACCGCGCCCGCGCCCGCGCCCGCGCCCGCGCCTGGGGCTCGCCGAGCGGGATGCTGCCGCGCGCGCTCCCCGTGGCGCGGCTGCCAGCCTTTGCCCCCCTCCCTGCCCCCCGCAGGAGGCGCCCCCATGCCCTCACGACCCCGCGCGCGTTCGTGCCGCGCGACGACGAGGGCGAGCCGCGCCGCGCGGCGCGCCCGCCGCCGCCGCCAGCGGTGCCGGCGCCGCCGACGCCGGCGACCGACGCGCTCAAGGGGAATGCGATCCCGGCGGCCGCTGTGGCGGAGGGACGAGTCGTGAGGAGGTGCGTGGGGGGCGATGGTCGGCGGCATGGCGCAGCGGAGGCGTGGCGCGGCCGCCCGCCGCCCGGTGCGGGCCAATGCGCGCGCCCACCGGGCGCGCTGTGCAATGGCCTGCTTGTGGCCGGCGCGAGGCGGCCTCGGGCCGCCCCAACCGCCGCCCCCTCGCCCCCCTCGGGCGACCCGCTGTCCCCACCTTCTCCCCAGGCTGCGCGCCGCCGCTTTCGCCGTGCTCCCGCTCTCCATCTTTCGGCGGTACGACAACCTGCCCCGGGACGGCAAGGTGCGCGTGGTTGGAGGGGTTTGTGGTGGTGGGTGGTTTTTTTTTTCCGCGGATTCGGCAAACAGGCGGCCGGCCGGTTCCGACGCCGCCCTCCCCCCCGTAGACGCGCACCACCGCCGAGGAAGCCTGCGACCCGCTGGAGCGCAACTGCCAGACCCCCATCTTCACGTGGGAGGCGCGCTGCGCGGCGTGCGTGGGCGCGGGCGCGACGCGGTCGGCCGCCGCGCTGCGCGCGGGGCGCGGCCGCGGCCGCGGCCGGGGCACGCCCTCGGCGTCATATTCCACGTGCGTCACGTGCAGCGGCGTGGGATACGTGCGGCACACGTCGGCGCGGGTCATTCCCGACCTGGGCGCGCGCGACGCGGGCTCGCGCGCCCCCGCCGCCACGACCCTTGGCCGCCCGCCGCCGGGGCCGGACGAGTCGTACGACGAAGAGTATTGGAGCGACGGCGAGGAGGAGGAGGAAGGGCGGGGTGGAGGGAGTGGGTGACGCGGCTGGTGCCGGCTTTCCCCGCCCCCGGCGCGCACTCCTCTCTGCTCTGTGTCACGTTTTTCAGTCTGCGCATTGATGCTTCCCCCGTCACTCGGCCGCGGGCGCGCCCGCGCCATCAGCCGGCGCCTCCTTGACTTTCTTCGCGGGCGACGCTTCGGCCTGCCCCACCAGGAAATCAGCCCACGCGTCGGTCAACCCCGCGCCCGCCGGCGGCGGCCTTGCCGGCGGCGCGGGCCCCGCGCCGGCGACGAGGCGGTGCGTGCCGCGAATGACGGCGGCGGGTGCGGCGAGCGACGCGCGCACGACGCCGCGCGGGGGGGGCGGGAGGGCCAGTGCGCGCCGGGCGTCGGCGGTCACGCCCAACGCGTCGCACAGGGCATCAAGCGCGGCGCGCGGGGCACCGGGTGACAGGGCGGCGAGCAGCAAAGAGCGCGCCGCCTCTGCGTCGACGGCGCCTTTCGCTGTATCTTCCGCCGCCGCCAGCCGGCGCAGCGCCTCGGCCAGCGACCGGCGCAGCGTGGACGCCGCGGCTTCCGCGTCGTCGGCCGACGCGCGCAGGGCGGCCGTCCCGTCGCGCTCGGCGCGCTCGGACGCGGCGGCCGCGTCGGCGCGCGCGGACGCGGCGGCGGCTTCGCGCAAGGCCGCGTCCCTTTCGGCGACCGCCGCAGACATCGCGTCCCGCGCCGCCCTCAACTCGGCGCGCGCCCGGTCGGCGGCGCGCGCCTCGAGGGTCAGGCCGTCGAGCGCCGACGCGAGGTTGGCCGCTTCGGCCCTCGCGGCGTCCGCGTCCGCGCGGGCGGCGGCAGCACCGGCTTCCGCGGCCGCAGCGCGCGCCGCGGCGTCGTTAGCCGCGCGCTGGGCGTCGCCCACGGCGCCACCGACCGCGGCTTCGCGCGCCGCCGCCGTCCCCCGCTCGCGCTCGACCGCGGCCCGCACCTCGGCGTCCACCCGCCACCGCAGGCGGCCTTCCTCGTCCTCCTGGTCGGCCACGGTGGCGGCCTTGAGGCGGGCGAGTTGTTGCTTCAGGCGCAGGGCGTCAGCGGCGAGCGCGGCGCAGGCGTCGCAAGGGCCGGCCGCGGGCGGCGGCAGAGGTGGCGGCGGTGGTGCCGGCGGCTCGGGCTCGGCGCCCGACGACTGAAAGGGCGACCGCGGCGCAACGGGGCCGGGCGACGGCGGCGGCGACCCAGGAGGCGGCGGTGGAGGGGGGGGCGCGGCGACCGCGGGCGATGCAGCAGCCGTGGGCATCGCTGCACGCCTCGGTGCGGCGGCGGGCGGCGCAAAGGAGATCGGGACAACGGGCGGTTGAAACGGCGGTGCGGGCGCGGCGGCCGCCGACGCCGGGGCGACCGGTGGCGGTGGCGGCGCAGCCGCCACGCGTACCGGCTCAAACACAGCCGCCACAGGCGGCGCAGGCGGCGCGGGCGGCGCCGCCACCACGGCCGGCACCGCGCGCGTGCCGCCGCCGTTGGTCGGAGCGGCCAGGCCGCTCGTGCCGGCCCCGACCGCTCCACGCGCTGCACGCTCCGCCTCTAGCCTCGCCTTGATGGCGGCCAAGCGGGCGGCGGCGGGGGTGGCGGCCGGCGCGGGGGGTGCGACGGGCGCGGGTGAGGGCGGCTCGCTCCCGTCGCTGCCCGAGCCGTCGCGCGGCGATCCTAGGGCCTGGAGGAAAGGGGTGGCGATTGCCGGGGTGAGCGGCCGACCCCGAAACCGATGCCGCGCGCGTTCGCGCCTCCCTGGCCCCGCTCGACGCCTACCTCATGGGCCAGGTCTTCCGCAGTCTCGATGACCTCTGCCGCCAGCTCGGCCGCCAGGCTGCGCACGCCGCCCGCGACTGCGCCGAGGCGGCCCCACATCGCGCCCGCGGCGGCCGCGGCGCCGGGCGGCAGTCGCTCCGACATTGTTGTGGTCGCGGCGGGATCAGGGGAGGGGGAGCATTATGGCGAGAGGAGGGGGTTGTGCTGCGCGGCGCTGCGTCGTCGTCTGCACTCCTTCCCCGCGTCGCCGCCCGACGCGGCACCCGCCCGCCGGCGCCCGCCCGACCAAGAGCGAGCAGTCGCAGCGCCCGCGGCGCCCCCTCCTCCCCCCCCGCCCGCGCATCCCCCTCCCCCCCCACCATGCTCGGCAAAGCCTCCCTCCTCGACTACTTTCGCAAGCCGACCGACCCCAAGGACATGGTGCGCAAGTGGCAGGCAGACCTGCGCAGCGAGCAGCGCGGCCTGGAGCGCCAAATTCGGGACCTGCAGCGCGAGGAGAAGCTGGCGGCCAAGAATGTGAGTCGTGGGGAGGGGAGAGGGAGAGAGTGCAGGTGTGGTGGTGGAGAGGTGGAGCGAGGCGGCCGACGGGCCCTCCCCGTCCTTCAGGTGCGCGACGCGGCCAAGCGCGGCGACGTCGCCGGCGCGCGCACCCTGGCCAAAGAGATCGTGCGCACGCGCCGGGTGACAACCCAACTGTACACGAACAAGGTGCCAGGGGGAGGGCAGGGGGCGTGGAGGGCGGAGGACCGGCCGCGCCGCGCGACCGCCACTCTCACCGCCCCCGCCCCACCTCCCATCCTCCCAGGCCCACCTCATCGACATGAATGCGCGCCTGACGGAGCAGCTGGGCGTCGTCAAGGTGGCGGGCACCCTGCAAAAGAGCGGGGAAGTCATGAAACTGGTAAACCGCCTGGCCACCGTCCCCGCCCTCGCCAAGACGGTGCGCGCCATGGGGCGCGAGATGGTGAAAGCGGGCGTCATCGAGGACATGGTGGCGGACGCGGTGGACGGCGCGCTCGACGACGTGGGCGTCGACGACGAGGCCGACGCGGAGGTCGACAAGATTCTGACCGAGGTCGCGGGCGCCGATCTGGCGGGTTTGGCCGCGTCGGCTGCGCCGGTGACGCGCGTCGGGGCGCCCGCGGTGGAGGCAGGCGGCGCGGAGAGCGAGGGCGAGATGGACGAGCTCAAGGCGCGGCTCGAAGCGGTGCGCTCGTGAGGGGGGCGGCCGTGCGCGCGTCGTGGTCCCGCGTCTAGTGTTACACTGGGGATTCGTCACGGCTCCGGTGGCGCCCAGGCGGCGACCGCGGCGACCACCGCCGCGACGTCGCCCGCGCGCAGCGACGCCCACAGCGCCGCGTCGTCCACGGACGCCACGAGCGCGGCGTCGCCCGCCTTGACCGCCGCGTCGCGGCCGCGCGAGAGCAGGGCGGCGACGTCGGCCGCGGGACGGCCGGCCGCCGCGGCGGCAAGGCCGGCGTTGGCGGCCGCGACCGCGACGCAGCGCGCGGTGGCGGGCGTGGTGGCAGCGCTTACGACGCGTTCGATCGCAAACAGCAGGCTTTCTGGGATGGGCACGCCGGCCGCGGCGGCCGCAGCGCACGCGAGCGCAACGGCGAGGGCCTCTGCTGCGGGCGGCGTCGCAGGGTCGGTCGCGACCATGTTTGCGGCGGCTCCGGCGGCATGCGCTTCTCCGCGCTCCAGCTGGAATCGCGCGCCGGCCAGAGCGGCGGCGGCGTCGGCGTCGGCGCCCGCGGCAGGCGCGCACGCCGCCGCGTCGCCCGCGGCGACCGCCGCCCGCACCATGTTCCGTGCTCGGGCGTCACTGTCAGCGTACCACGCGGTCTCGGGGCCGGGGTGGGCGGCCACGATGGCCTCGCACTCGGCGGCTAGAGTGGCGGCCTCGGCGGCCCCCGCGCCGCCCGCGGCGCACGCTGCAGCCGCCGCGTTGGACGCGGCCGCCAGCCGAATCGAGGTAGGGGTGTCTTCGTCGTGCAGCGCCCGGCCCGCAGCCGCTTGAGCGAGCGCGGGGCGGCCCGCGAGCGCGAGCGCTGCAGACGCGTTGACCGACGCGGCGCTGTTCGCCCTGGCGCCGGCCCTCGCAACGGTCGCAAGCGCCGCAAGCGCGGCGCCGTCGTCGCCGCACTCGAACGCGGCCCGGGCGAGCACGGGGTGGGCCTGACAGAGAGAGAAGGAGACAGGGTGAGGTCAGCGCCACGCCGCGGCCTTGCATCCACATCGCGCCCCACAGCGCACTCGCCCATGCACAGCTCGCGTCGGCCGCGAGCGCGGCCGCCGCCTCGGCGCGGGCTGCGGCGGCATCGCCGGCCGCGAGCGCAGCAAGCGCGGCGGCTTCATCGCCGCGCGGGCCCACGGGCTGGGGTGGACGCCGCATGGTGGGGTAGATGAGGGCGAGCGGGGGCACAGGGCGCCCCCCCCCGCCCCGACGCCACGACGAGAGTGTTCCGACTTGCACTTCTCTCCCTCCCTCCCTCTACCAACGGCACCCCAACACAACCTCATCACGCGGCATCCAGGTCGCTGTCCTCGCCGTCGCCGGGGGCCGCAGCCCGCCGCCTGCGGCTTTTGCCCGCGGCAACCGCGACCAGGTGCGGCAACGCTTCCGCCACCGTGCGCGCCCGCACGACCGCCATCTTGCCCAGCTTGAGCTTGGCCGGCACGTCCTGGGCCGCGGGGATGACGGCGACGCGAAACCCGAGCTTGGCGGCTTCCACCAGGCGCGGCCCGATCCGCGGCACCGACCGGAGCTCGCCGCCCAGGCCCACCTCGCCGAAGGCGACCGCGTCCCGGCGAGCAGGGGCGTCCAGGACCGAGGCCGCGAGCGCCGCAGCGACGGCGAGGTCGGCGGAGGGCTCACGCGCGTCGACGCCGCCGACGACGTTGGCGTGCACGTCGCACCGCCCCAACCTCAGCTTTGCGTGCTTTCCCAGCACCGCGATGATGAGCGCCAACCGGTCTCGGCGCACGCCGCCGGGCGAGCGCAGGGGCGGGGCGCCGCCGGCGGCCGCGCCAGACGGCGCGACGAGCGCCTGGACCTCCAAAAGCAGCGGCCGCGTCCCCTCGAGCGCCACCGTCGCCCCGCTCGCCACATTGGGCGCGAGTTCGCGCTCCGCCACCAACGCCGCGGACGGGTCGGGCACGGCGGCGAGGCCGGCGCCGGCCATGCGGAAGACGCCGACCTCGTCCGTCGCGCCGAACCGGTTCTTCACCGCCCGCAGCACGCGCAGCTCGCCCCCGCGCTCGCCCTCGAGGTAGAGGACGGCGTCGACGACGTGCTCGAGGACGCGGGGGCCGGCGACATCGCCCGATTTGGTGACGTGGCCGATGAGCAGCGTCGGCGGGCCCCCGGCTTTCGCCGCGCGCACAAACGCGGTCGCGCACTCGCGCACCTGGGCGACCGACCCCGCCGACCCCGCCGCGCCGTCCAGGTAGACGGTTTGAATGGAGTCCACGACGAGGGCGGCGGGGCGGAGGGTGGCGACGGACGCGAGGATGTCTTCGACGCGCGTCGCCGCGGCGAGCATGACGCCTGACGCGGTCCCGAGCCCCAGTCGGGTCGCGCGCGCGGCGACTTGGTCGACCGATTCTTCCGCGGACACGTACAGGACGGGGCGGATGGGTTGGGGGGGGGTGCCGTCGTCGGCGCCGTTTTCGTCGCCCGCGCCTCCCCGGTGCCCGGCCAGCAGCGCCGCCACCTGCAACGCCAGCGTCGACTTGCCCACGCCCGGATCCCCGCCCACCAGAATCAGCGAACCGGGCACGACGCCTCCCCCGAGCACGCGCGCGACCTCCGCGCCGGTCGGCCCGGGGAGCGGCAGCCGCCACCGCGGGCCGGCCGCCTCGCGCGCAGCGGTCAGCGAGGCGAGGGACCGAGGGGCGGCATCGGTATCCGCGACCCATGTGGAGACGCGGCGGGGAGGAGGGGCGCCGCCGGCCGCTGCGGCCGCCGCGGCGCGCGCCCCCGCGCCGCCGCCGCCGCCTGCGTCGGCCGGCGCGGCGCGCGCGGCCGCCAGGGACCCCCACTCGCCGCACTCGGGGCACTTGCCCCGCATCTGGGCCGCTTGGGCGCCGCAGGCCGTGCACTCGTACACGACGCGCTCTTTTTTGACTGGAGAGAGAAAAGGAAAAGGAGGGGGGTCGGGGCGTCGGATCAGCAAGCGCAGGCTTTCGCCACCAGCCCGCCCTACGCCCATCGCAACCTCCACACGAGCGCCATCCATCCTCACCTGCTGCACAGACGACGCGGCTCGTCGCCACGCCGCGCCTGGCCGGCGCCATGGGGGCGGCCGGCGCCGCCCACCGCGCCGCCGACGGGGCCGCCCACGGCCGCGCCGCTATCGGCATCAGCATGCGGGCGACGCGCAGCGCGGCGCCCGCCATAAGCGGGGGAAGGAAGAGTGGAATCGGGGTCGTCGCACCCACTCTCTGCTCGCTACACCTCCACCACCTGCCCCCACTCGCTCGCGCCCCCGTCGAGCGCCAGCAGTTGACAAAGAACGTCCGCCACCGCATCGGAATCGCCGCGGCGCTGGTGGCATGTGACGGCCGCGCGCAGCGCCGACGCCCACGCGCCGCGCGCGCCCGCAGCGGGCGGGGCGGGGGTTGGGGCCTGGGTGACCGTGCCGGACACTGGGTCCCACGCCCACCCTCCTTCTGGCGGCGTCAGCACGTACGAGTCCGGGTCGGGCGCGCCCTGGAGCACGCGAGCGGCGAGCCGCGCGCCGAGCGCGGCGGGCGGCTCGCCCGCGGGAGGTGGAGGGGGGATGGTCAGCGGGACGACGTCCAGGCCCACTTCGGCCGCGGCGGCGGCGGCCAGGGTGGCGAGGGCGAAGGGGGCGCCCTTGCCGCGCGCGAGGGTCGTGGCGGCGTCGAGGGGGGCCAGGCCCTCGTACATCCACTCAAAGGGGGCGGAGCGCACGGGGACGTGCTCTTTGAAGGCGGCAGCTAGCTTGGCTGCCGACTCGGCGTTTGCGGCCAGCCCAGGCGGCAGCCCGCGCGCGACCGCCGCCGCCGCCTCTCTCACCGCCGCCCTCCCCTCCTCCTCGGGCGCCAGCCCCACCACGGCGTCGTCGCTATCGTTGCCCGCCCACTCGGGACGCTCGGGCGCGCGCGCCAGGCGGGGCAGGGCGAGCGCGCCGGCCACGAACGCCGCTCCGCCGCCCCCCGTCTCTCCGCCGCCCAGCAGCCGGTGCCAGGCCGCCAGGTCTGCGCGCACCGAGGGCGGTGTGGCCAGCAGGAAGGCGAGTTGGGCGTCCAGGCGGCGCAGGGCGGCAAAGCCGGCTGGAAGAGACGGGGAGGGGAGTCGGCGCCCTGGCGAGGCTTTCCCCCTTTCCTCCATCCACCAACGCCACTCTCACCATCCAAATCGCCACCGTGCATCGCGGCGCGCGCGGTCGCCCCCGCCCCCGCCGCCGCACCGAAGCGCACGGCGGCGACCGGGAGCGGCACGGCCGCCGCGTCAGCCGACCGGGCGAGGCGCATTATGGCCCGGGTGAGGGCTTGGGAGGTGGCCATTGGGCGCCAAGGGCGGGCACAGGGCCGACAGTGCCAAGAGAGAAGGGGCCGAATTGGAGCGACGTGGCCGGCCTCCTCCCCACACCTCACACCCCGGCCGCCACCCCACAGGCCTCCTCCCCGGTCTTTCGACCGGCAGGAGGGCAGGCGCTCCTCCAAGCCACACCATGCCGCCGACGGGGGCTTCGGCGACCGGCCGCAAGCGTCCTGCGCCCGCCGACGCGCCCGCGCCGCCCGCCAAGGTGGCAGCGACCAAGAGCGTTGGCTCGAAAGCGCATCCGGCGCGCGCGACGCGGTCCGCGGCGCCACCACGGGCGGCACCGAAACGGCGCGCGCCGCGCCGGGCCGCCTTGCGCGGCCCCGTGGAGCGCGCCGCCGAGCCGGGCAAGGTTGCTGACAAAGGTGCGACCGCGGGGCGGGCAAT
>Ga0315274_10001509_pt1 | contig 35737 bp, 35 predicted proteins | sample YL17G02_20_MG_FD_203700 | JGI IMG/M metagenome (GOLD analysis project Ga0315274, IMG submission 203700) | Sediment microbial communities from Yellowstone Lake, YNP, Wyoming, USA - YL17G02_20 | ecosystem: Environmental > Aquatic > Freshwater > Lake > Sediment | place: USA: Wyoming | collected...
ACAACATAGGAAGCTTGGGGAAAGGAGACACCGGAATGAAGAATCAATTTTCGTTTGCTCAATTTGCAATTGTGTTCGGTGCGGTTGGTACGCCCCTTTTTTGCCCCCCAGCGGTCGCCGCGTTGATTGGAGAGAAGGTCGCGTTTGAAGACGCGTCAGAACAAGAGGAAACGATGAGGAGGACATTAGATGCGAAACATGTTTTGTATTTTTGGTGTGGGCTGTTTGCTTGCGATCAGCGCGAAAGCGGAAGCGGGAACTGTGATCCATGTCGATGCGGACGCCACGGGTCCGGCCCATGACGGCGCAAGTTGGTGTACGGCGTACCTCGACCTGCAGCAGGCTCTGGACGTCGCAACCGCAGGAACCACCATCCGCGTGGGCAACGGAACCTACCGTCCGTCGAAACGTACCGATCTCGCCGACCCGCGCTCGGCCACGTTCCAACTCATCAACGGGGTGACCATCGAAGGCGGATACGCCGGCTGCGGCGCGCCGGACCCTGACGAACGCGACTTTGTTGGGTACGAGACGATCCTGAGCGGTGACCTCGCCGGTAACGATGAGCCCCGCCCTCCCGATGGCGCTAGCGATTGCTGTACAGCCCACTCCGGCGAAGGCTGCGACGACGCGGACTGTGAGGCGACCGTCTGCGCTCAGCGTCCGGAGTGTTGTTCGGCGTCATCTTGGGACTACTCATGCGCCGAGTTCGCAATTCGAATTTGCTGCGCAACGTGTCCTCCTGCCATCAACGTATGCGAGAACGCATACCATGTTGCGCGTGGTGCCGCGACGGACCTGAGCACGGTCCTTGAGGGTTTGACCATCGAAAGCGGCAATGCCATTGGCCTAGGTGTCTATTATGGTGGAGGAATCCTCGGCGAAAATGCAAGCCCGTTACTGCGAAGTTGTACGTTTAGGAGGAACTACGCCGAATTTGCAGGCGGCGCCGTGTATGAGTTGGGCGGCACATTCATCCATTGTACATTCTTGGAGAACCAAGCGGAACGTCAAGGGGCCGCTGTCTTCGTAGCACAAATGACTCCAACATTCATTGATTGCGTGTTTTTACGAAACTCCTCGTCGGGTAGGACATTTTCTGGTGGCGGATCGGCACTTCATGACCGTTCACCCGGATGCCGGGTAGAGAGGTGCCGCTTTCACGGCAATGTCAATGCCGGGCATAATAATCCCGGCGCACTCTTCCTTGGCGGTGGGGCCGTGGTCACCGACTCCGTGTTCACGGGAAACTTGGGGCTCACTGCAGGTGCCGTGGAGACGTCTTTGTTACCGGGGTTTTCCAATGCGCAAATCACCAACTGTAGTTTCAGTGGGAATAAGGCGAGATTGAATCGAGGCGGTGGCGGTTTATTCGCCGTATCGTCGTTAGAACGACCGGTGACGCCTCACGTTTCCAACTGCGTGTTCTGGGGAAACGAGGCGTACGAAGGGGATAGAAGGGATATCAGCTTGAATTTGGGCGCAACAATCAACATCTCCCATAGCCTGACGCAGAACATCGTGTGGCCGGGAGTTGGCAACATCAGTGAAGATCCACTGTTTGTCCGCCTGCCCAGTGACGGTGGCGATGGCTGGGGCGCCGGGAACAATGACGACTTTGGCGACTTGCGCTTGCTTCCCGGCTCCCCGTGCATTGACGCGGGCAGCAACGCTGCGGTACCCTCCGACGTAACGACCGATCTGGATGGAAATCCGCGGTTTGTGGATGACCCTCTCACTTCGGATTGCCCGCAGCCGGGGGCGGCTTGTGGGACTCCGCCCATCGTGGATATGGGCGCCTACGAGTTCCAGGGTGAAGCGATACGAGTTGCGGGGCATGCTCAGGAGGGCCCTTTTGCATTCTCATCGGGCGACTTCATGCAAGCGGCTCGAAACGCGCTGTTGAATCCTAGCAATTTTGGACTTGGTGGACTTGTGCGGAACAGCATCGCGATCCTTCCAGACATTAACAGTCCAATTACTGAAGAGTCATTGGACGGGATCGACGTTTTCATCGGATCGGCTGTTTCTGGCTACGATGCAGCGGAAGCAGAAGCCATTCTCCACTTCGTAATAAATGGAGGCGTCCTGATATTCTACGGGGACGTCGGTTTGAACTACGGCCCGCAAGCAAACAGCGTTTCGGAGCGATTCGGGGTCACTTTCAGCGAGGACGACTTTCTCATAGAGCCGTCCATCTCCATCGAGGAGCTGGGGCATGCCATAATCTTGGGACCATTCGGGACAAGTGATGTCGTTCCGAATCACACTGGCAGCATCGTGTCAGCGAGGAACGCCCGAGTCATTATGACCATCGCGGATGGGCCCAGCGCGGGACGCGGCTTCCTGGCCGTCCAGGATTTAAGCACTGGCTTTGCAGGGCTTGGAAAAGCCGTGTGGTACAGCGATGTAAACATCCTCGCATCGAACTTTGAGCTATTCGATGATAATGAAGTGCTGTTTCTGAACACAATCGCGTACGCTACCGGAGCGTGCGTAGACGACAGCAGTTGCGGCGATGGTAACGGTTGTACTCAGGACCTATGCAGCGCTAATCGATGTGTTAACTCACCGGCCCGTGCCGGTACGCCGTGCGGCGATCCGTCGGACACGCCATGCGACAACCCGGATACCTGCGACGGGTCCGGAAGCTGCGAAATCAACAACGAGCCGACGGGCACGTCCTGCAATGACGGCAACGACTGCACGGCCAATGACACGTGCGCCGGCGGGGCCTGCGTCGAGTGGGACTACCCGTGGACTGGTTTTTTCCAGCCCGTGGATAATGCTCCGACGTACAATCGCGTGAAAGCCGGCAGCGCGATACCGCTCAAATTCAGCTTGGGTTGCAACCAGGGGCTGGCGATCCTTGAGTCGGGCTATCCGAAGTCAAGTCCGGTCGCTTGTACCGGCGCTCTGGTGGTGGATGAAATCGAATCAACCGTTACGGCCGGCGGCAGCAATCTGAGCTACGACCCGGTCGCCAACCAGTACATCTACGTTTGGAAAACAGACAAGGCGTGGGCCTCGACTTGTCGTGTGTTAAACGTAAAACTCGCGGACAGAACTTCCCACTATGCGTATTTCACGTTCTTCAGGTAAGGACTTAGGGGATCCGCCCTAGAGTAACGCGGGCGGGGTCTCTGCGGAAGCCGAGACCCCGCTCATTTGAATTCCCGCGCTCTCTGAATCGGGCATAGTTGCAATGGCGCTGGGCCTTCTCATCGGCGGCACGATCGTATTGGGTCGCCGCCGCGCGGCGGGGGTGACGTCTATCGAGACCGCTTAGGGTTGCGTTTGGCGCGTTTCTTTCGGTCGGCCAGGTACTGAGCGAAGGGACGGGACGGTTCACGCCACTTGTCCCCGACCCGGCAAGATCAGAGCACCGGGCGCAAGCCCGGTGACATGTGGGTCAACGCGGGGGTGTCCGTAGGCTCGCGCCTACGGCTCAGATCGAAGGACCGGGCGTCGTCAGAGCACCGGGCGCAAGCCCGGTGACATGGGTGTGATGCGGGTGTGGTCCGCGGGCTTGCGCCCGCGGCTCTGACCCGCGCCGCCCACAAGGGGCGACGCTACACGCTATGCACGTACCTGCCGACATATCGCTGGCACACCACTCCACTGCTGACACAGCAGTGGCACACTCCACGTGATCACATGCCCCCACGGTAGGGAATCAGAGAGAGAAAGCGGGCGTGCTTGATGGCGAGCTTGAGAGCTTTCTGCTCTTGGGTGTCGGTGCCGCCGCGCTTGCGGGACATCAGCTTGCTGCTGGAGGTGAGAAACTTGCGCAGCAGTTCGACCTCGCGGTAGCTGACCAGCGGTCCGACCCAGTTGGGTCCGCCGCGATCGGGGAAGCGCCGTTCGGTGTGAAACGTTTTGTTGTCTTCAGTTGCCATCGTTCATGATCGTCTTTTCTACGTCGTCGTTGAAGCCGCTGTTCGCTTGGCCTCCGCCATCACCCGTTCAAACTCGGCCTGCTCGGCCACCTCGGATTCGTCGATCAACATGATCGGAATCCCGTCCCGGATCGGGTACTTGCGTCTGGTGGCCGGGTCGGTCGAGTACAGCCAGTCGCCCACCTGCACCAGCGGCGCGTGGGCGACGGGGCATACCATGATCCGCAGTAGTTCCGCGTCGATTTTGGTCATCGTGACCGCAGCGCCGACCCCGGCCGCCCGACACGTCGAAACTCCCTGCCGAGCCGGAGTTGAGATTATAATGGCCAGTCTATTCCACGCAACCCGCCGGTGTAGGCGGCGGTTTTGACCGTTCGGTAGACGCTCCATATAGTGTGAATCGCCGGTGACTTCCCCTAAGCCACCGGCCGCAAAACGGATTGGGAACCTCACGCCAACAATGCGAAAGGACCCCGCGGCGACCATGCGAACAGCCCTGACGACGAAAGCCGGACGCTTACAAGTCTATAATTTACAAGCACTTGCGAGTAACGGCGCGGGTCGGATCGAGCGGCTTCCGTACAGCATCAAGGTGCTGTTGGAAAACGCTCTACGGAACGTGGACGGCTTCACCGTAACCGAGGACGACGTGTGGGCGATCGCGGCGTGGGATCCGAAAACCGTCGTGCAGCGCGAGGTGCCGTTCATCCCCGCGAGGGTGCTGCTTCAGGACTTCACCGGGGTACCCTGTTTGGTGGACCTGGCCGCTATGCGCGACGCGATGAAGAAGCTCGGCGGCGACCCCAAGAAGATCAACCCGCTCATTCCGGTGGACCTGGTGATCGACCACTCGGTCCAGGTGGACGCCTTCGGCTCGCCCGACGCCCTCGGCATCAACGCCGATCGGGAGTTCGCCCGCAACCTGGAACGTTACCAGTTTCTTCGTTGGGGGCAGAACGCGGTAAACGGATTTCGCGTCGTACCGCCGGCGACGGGGATCGTGCATCAGGTGAACCTTGAGTACCTCGCGTCGGTGGTGACGACGCGTGTGGTGAACGGCGTCTCCGTCGCGTTCCCGGACAGCCTCGTGGGGACCGACAGCCACACGACGATGATTAACGGATTGGGCGTCGTCGGGTGGGGCGTGGGCGGAATCGAGGCCGAGGCGGTCATGCTCGGCCAACTGATCTACATGCTTCTCCCGCAAGTGGTCGGCTTCCGATTGACGGGGCGGCTCCGCGAAGGATCGACGGCCACCGACCTCGTCCTCACCGTCACGGAGATGCTCCGCAAGAAGGGCGTGGTCAACAAGTTCGTGGAGTTTTTCGGCGACGGATTGAGCGGCATGAGCCTCGCGGATCGCGCGACGGTTGCGAACATGGCCCCGGAGTACGGGGCGACGATGGGGTTCTTTCCCGTCGACGGTGAGACGCTCGCCTACCTGCGGCGGACAGGACGATCCGAGGAATTGGTGGATCTGGTCGAGCGCTATACGAAGGAGCAGGGTTTGTTCCGCACGGATAGCTCTCCCGAGCCTGCGTTCGGCGACACGATCGCGCTCGATCTTTCGACGGTTGAGCCGAGTCTCGCGGGTCCGAAGCGCCCGCAGGACCGCGTGCTGCTGAGCAAGGCAAAATCGGCGTTTGCGGCGGCATTGCGGGCGCCGGTGAAGGATCGTGGATTCGCCCTAGATGACGCGGCGATTCGTCGGCAGGCGGCCGTGAGGACGAACGGTCACTCGGAAACGATCACGCACGGCGCGGTGGTCATCGCGGCCATTACGAGCTGCACGAACACCTCGAACCCGGCCGTAATGGTTGCGGCAGGGCTGCTGGCGAAGAAGGCGTGCGAGAAAGGCTTGACGGCCAAGCCCTACGTCAAGACGAGCTTGGCGCCGGGGTCGCGGGTGGTGACGGAGTATTTGAAGGACGCCGGGCTGACGCCGTATCTGGAGCGGCTGGGCTTCCACACCGTGGGGTACGGTTGCACGACGTGCATCGCCAACAGCGGGCCTCTGCCGGATGCGGTGGCGGATGCGGTCACCAAGAACGAACTCATCGCGGCTGCGGTGCTGAGCGGAAACCGCAACTTCGAGGGTCGCGTCCACGCCCAGGTAAAGGCGAACTACCTGGCCTCCCCGCCGCTGGTGGTCGCCTACGCGATCGCCGGGACGACCGACATGGATCTTACCACCGAACCGCTGGGGACGGGCAAGGACGGTCGGCCCGTCTACTTGCGGGACGTCTGGCCGACGCAGGCCGAGGTGGCCCAGGCGATTGCGAAATCGGTGACGGCCGAAAAGTTCAAACAGCAATACGCCACCGTGTTCACCGGCAACGAGCGCTGGAACCGTATTCCGGGAGTTTCGAGCGCCACCTATCCCTGGGATGCGAACAGCACCTATGTGCAAAATCCTCCGTTTTTCGACGGGCTGACGCGGGAGGTTCCCCCGGTGAAGGCGATCACCGGCGCGCGGGTGCTGGCGATGGTCGGCGACTCCGTGACCACCGATCACATTTCACCGGCCGGTGCGATCAAGCCTGATTCGACCGCGGGGCGGTATCTGCAAGAGCACGGCGTCAAGTCCGCGGACTTCAATAGCTACGACTCGCGGCGGGGCAACGACCGGGTGATGACCCGCGGCACGTTCGCCAACATCCGCTTGCGCAATCTTCTCGCGCCGGGCACGGAGGGCGGCGTCACGATCCATCTACCGAGCGGCCAGCCGATGCCGATCTTCGACGCCGCGGAGCGATACAAGAAAGAGGGAACGCCGCTGCTGGTGTTCGCGGGGAAGGAGTACGGCGCCGGTTCGTCGCGCGACTGGGCGGCCAAGGGGGCGCTGCTGCTCGGCGTGCGGGCAGTGATTGCCGGAAGCTACGAGCGCATTCACCGCAGCAACCTGGTGGGCATGGGCATTTGGCCGTTGCAGCTCAAGGACGGCGACACGCGGGAATCCCTGGGGATCACCAGCCACGAGGTCTTCGATTTCCCCGATATTTCCAGAGGCCTCACACCCTTGCAGGCGGTTCCGGTCCGCCTGACCGATCCCCAAACGCACGCGACGCGCACCATTGTCTTGGTGTCACGGATTGACACCGCCGTGGAGGTAAACTACTATCACAACGGCGGGATTCTGCCGACGGTGCTGCGCAAGCTGGCGACGGCCTGATCCGAACCCGGAGCGCAAGCGACGGGTCACAAGGGGGCATGGCGGCGCTTCGCTTGGCCATGCCACCCAAGCTGAACTAACCATGCCTCGTGACATGATTTGCGTCTATCGTGCGGCGGATCTGGGGGAGGCGGACATTGTGGCCGCTTGGTTGGCGGAGCAGGGGATTACCGTGCACGTCAAGGACCGCTTTGCGGCGGGGACGATGCAAACTTCATTGATTGTAGCCCCCAAGGGAATTGAAATCTGCGTCGTGGACCTCCAGGTTGCCGAGCAGGCCAGAGCGTTGGTGCGCGAGCATCTCGAACGCCGCGAAAAGAAAACGGACGAAACGGCGGTGGGTTGCGTCGTCGAAGCAGTGTGCGAGGAATGCGGAAAGGCGTCGCGGTTTCCATTTGCGCAACGCGGATCGGTGCAGACGTGTCCGCATTGCAGGCAATACCTTGACGTGCCGCAGGCATAGGCGGGAGGTCTTCATGGGCAAGTGGGCTTGGACGGAGCGGAAGTTCAACTTCGATTATCCGGCGGCGAAGTGGCCGGACCTGATGGAGCGAGTTCGCGGCACGCCAGCGCGGATCGAGGAGCGCGTGCGCGGACTGTCGAAGGATGTGCTGACTCGGCGGGAGAACGGCAAGGGTTGGTCGATTCAGGAGAATATCGGGCACCTAATCGACCTTGAGGACATCCACCTGCGACGGATCGAGGAAATCCTGGCGGACAAGGCCGTGCTCGTCGCCGCGGACATGACCAACCGCAAGACCCATGAGGCCGATCACAACGCCAAAGACATTCGCGCGTTGTGCGCCGAGCTTCGGGCTGAGCGTGACAGGCTACTGGCACAATTCGAGGCGCTCCACGAGGCTGACTGGGGGAAGTCGGCGCTGCACCCACGGCTCCAACAACCCATGCGCATCGTGGACATCGCGTACTTTACGGCCGAGCACGACGACTATCACCTCGCGCGGGTCAGGGAGTTGATCCGTCTGTTCTCTTAGTTGGGTCTGCGGACCCGACCTACGACTTCGCGGGCGTGCGGCGAACCCCACTGCTGACACAGCAGTGGCACACACCGACCGATCTCACGGTCGTCGGATGCGCAAGAGCACGAGGAACACCGGTACGCCGATGATGGCGGTGACCACGCCGATGGGCAGGGTGGCGCTGCCGAGTTGTTGGTGGGTGAGCCAGCCCGCGAAGCGCATGGTGAGCTGCGAGAGCCAGTCGCAGAGAATGAGAAACGCCCCGCCGAAGATGGCCGAGGCGGGGAGCAGGATGCGGCAGTCGGAGCCGAAGAGCAGAGTGACGATGTGCGGCACGACCAGGCCGACGAACCCGATCGGGCCGCAGTGGGCCACCACCGCCGCAGTCGCCAGCGTGCATACCAAAACGCACACGCCCTGCAAGACGGCCACATTCACTCCGCGAGCGGCGGCGAGCTCGTCGCCGAGGCGATATTGATTGAGCGCTCGACCCATCGCGATCAAGACGACCCACGCGGGAAGCATGAGCGGCAGCATCACCGCCCCCTCGACGGTGCGGACCGGATCGAGTGAACCCATCATCCATCGGACCATGAAGAAGGTTTCGCGTTCGTTGGAGACGGCGGTGACGAACATCATCATGGCCGAGCAGAACAAGCCCAAGGTCACGCCCGCGAGCAGCAATTCGTTGGAAGTAAGCCGCCGCGACCCGCGAGCGATGACGAAGACCGCGGCGACAACGACGATCGCCCCGACGAATGCCGATACCGCGACGCTGGACACGCCGCAGAAAACGACGGCCCATCCGTAGCGCAACGCGATGAGCGCCCCGAGCGATCCGCCGCTGGCGATGCCCAGCGTGTAGGGCGTCGCCAGGGCGTTGCGGAACAGGATTTGGAACGTCACCCCGCACAGGGCGAGGGTGATGCCGACCTGCAGGGCGAGACAGCTCCGCGGGAAGCGCTGGCCGAAGCCGATCTGTCGGGCGACGGCCATGAAGCCGGACAGCTCCGTATCGGAGATGACGCCGTCGCCGTCAAGATCGACGAGAGGCCGACCGGTCAGTTCCGCCTTGCCGATCGGCCAGTCGAACCGCGCCCGCCACGCGTCCCACCAGCCGAACGAGGCGGACTCGGTGCCGATGCCGGGACTGAGCAGCAAGAGCAGCCCCAGACCGGCGGCGGCCAAGCCGAGTCGAACAACATAGGCTCGCGGGGTGAGCGTCGTCATTCGCGGTCCCCGTTCGTCGCCTCGAGCGGAACAATCCAATAATGATCGGGATGATCCGGGACGGTGAGTGTCACGAGTTTGACACCATAGATGGGTTGGAGCACGGAGGGCGTAAGGACGGTCGCGGAGGGCCCTTGGGCGACGGGCCGGCCGTCGTTGAGCAGAAGCACGTGCGTGCAGAATCGCGCGGCCAGATTCACGTCGTGGGTGACGACGACGACGGCCAGTCCGTCACCGCACGCACGTTCCCGCAGGATGCGGAAGATGGCCAACTGATGTTGAAGGTCCAGCGACGCGGTCGGCTCATCGAGCAAGAGGATGCGAGGCTCCTGCGCGAGGGCGGCGGCGAGATGGACGCGTTGGGCCTCGCCGCCAGACAAGGTCGCTATCCGTCGATCGGCGTACGGAAGCGTCTCGGTCAAAGCCATCGCCCGCTCGGCCACGCGGTAATCCTCGGCGGAGTCGAACAATCCCAGCGAACGATGCGGGTAGCGTCCCAGCAGAACGACGTCGCGGGCGGTGAAGTCGGCATCGACCGGCGTCCGTTGGGGTAGAAAGGAGAGGAGCTGCGAGCGGCGACGCGCGGACAGCCCACGAAGCAGAGCGCCGAGGACCTCGATCTCTCCCGCGTGCGGCCTGTGCAGACCGGCCATCAAGCGCAGCAGCGTACTCTTGCCCGCGCCGTTGGGACCGACGATCGCCCAACACTGCCCGGCATCGACCGAAAGCGAGATCGGCCCGAGGAAATCGCGACGGGCCGGGAAGCCGAAGCGAATCTCTCTCAGCGTCAGCATGACCCGCGCGTCAAGGGGCAACGTCGGACTCCGGGTGCAAGAGGCGCGCGACTTTCTCAATGATCTCCACGTACCGAGGCGAGGGGATGAGACCGTTCTCCTCGGTGAGAATGTAAATGCGATTGTGCGTCACCGCGGGCATGGAGCCGACCTGCCGCCACTGCTCGCGCAGTTGCTTTTCGAGTGCCACGGTCAGCTTCACATCGGGCATTAGCTCAATGATGACCTCGGGCTGCTGGGCAAGCATCCCCTCCGGGCTGACCTGCGGATAGATCATGTCCAGGTGGCCGAAGACGTTGATGCCGCCGGCGATGTCGATCATCTGGTCGAGGAAGGTGCCTTTGCCGGTGGTGAGCACGTTCGCGAGCCGGTCCGGCTGGCGCGAAACGGTGAGCAGCACGCGCGGTTTGGGCTTGCCCGCGTTTCGCGCCCGGATCGCCTCGAGGCGGGCGTGAAACTCCCTGATAAGCTCCGCCGCTCGCTCGTTGAGACCAAGTCTGTCGCCGAGTTCCCGGAGGCAATTCTCGATTCCCGGCAGCGTGTCGGTTTCGTCTTTGTAGATCGGGATGTGCAGGTCTTCGCAGAGTCGTTCAAGGGCGTCGTTTTTGCCCCGCATGACCAGCAGATCCGGGCGAAGGGCCGCGATGCGCTCCAGATCGGGATCGGACAACCCGCCGACCTTGGGGCGGTCCAGCAACTCCTTGGGATACACGCAGAACTTGCTGACGCCCACGATCCGGTCGCACGCGCCGAGAGCGCAGATCACTTCGGCCGAGTTCGGGGCGATGGTGACGATGCGTTGCGGGACTGTGACCGTCCGCGCGTCGTGTCGCAAACCGTGGGTTAGGGCCGCCGCGAGGATCGTTGCGAGGATGCGACTCCACATGCGATGGAGCGTACCGCGAAACCCCTGCGCAGAATAGGCAACGAGATCGCCGCACGATCCGCTCGGAGCCGGGATTCCGCCGCCGACGGGTCGCGCGATGCTGCCGTTGTCTTCAGAGAAGCACGCGCCAAGGTTGCAGAGTTCAACCGCCAGGTTGCAGAGTTCAACCGCCAGGTCGCAGAGTTCAAGGGTTAGAAGGTTGAAGGGTCGTCGATCAGCAGTTTGGGGGCGAACTGATCGAGCAGGGCCTGGAATTCCGGGGAGAGCGGCTTCGTTCGACGACGTGGGTCCTTCGCCCCGCGGTATTTGGATTCCCGGAGATATCGGATCAGGTTCGCCAGCATGGCGCTGATGCGCCGACATTGGTCATTCACCCGGTCGAACGTCGCCTGCTCGATGTATTGCTGATCGAAGGAGATCAAGAGCTGTGCTCGAACTTCGCCGCACGAACCTTTCGCGATGTAAAGAAACTGGATCAGTTCCGCATTGCCGCCCCGCTCGAACCCTTCGGCAATGTTGGAGACGACGGAGACTGCGGCCCGTCGGACCTGGTCGACCAGTCCATGATCGCCGGAGAAGCTCCCATTCCGCGTAAGCTGATAGACTTCCTTGGCCAACCCGCGCGCCTTCTGGTATACGGCCAGGTCCTCAAAGTTCCGAACCCTCTCTTTCACGCTTTAACCCTTCAACTCTTTAACCCTTTAACCTTGCAACCCTTCAACCCTTTAACCTTTCAACCCTTCAACCCTGAAACTCGTCATCTTCTCTCACACGAACGATCGAGCGTTCGGAGAACGCACCCTACACGGCTATGCCGCGGGTACGAGGCACACGTCCTGGACGCTGCGGCCGGTGAGGCTGGCGAGGGCGATGGTGGCGAAGGGTTTCTCGGGGTCTCCCGGCTTCCAGCAGATCAAGCGGTCTCGCAGTTCCGTCGTGGCCACGATCAGGTCGGGCGCTACTTCGACACGACGCAAGGTTTGACCGCCGGCTTCGTAGTTGCATTCGAAGCTATCGCCAAGCATCTTTGCGTGGACACGATGGGACGTGTCCGTGAAAATCAACCGTCGAACGCCGTGCGAAGCAAGCAGCCAAACGGATTCCGCCGCCCGTTTCTGGCCGCGATAGAGCATTTCCGGCTCCGTGTCTCGACCGCCGGGCCAGTGAAGAATGTCGCCGTCGCTGTTGCCAGCGAAGAGACCGTCGGCCGTCGGACAGAGGGCGGTGATGATCGAGGCGCTGCCGATGTAAATGTGCCTCGGTCGGTCGGTCGCGTCATCAACCGGCCAACGAATGATCCGATCGTCGATGGAGCAATACAGGTCGCCATCGAAGAACTCCACATCGCGCACCGCTTTGGCGCCCGCTACCATGGATGCGAACCTCGGCTTGCCCGAGGTCGGCTCGCCAAGGTCCCACTCGTGGATGCCCAGCTCGGAATGCGTCGCGAAAAGGCGATCGCCGACCAAGACGGCGGCGTTGAACCCACCGCGGATGCGCGACGCGCCCGAGACGAGGAAGGTCGCTTCGGGCGTGCTTCGGTCGATCGGCCAGAGGTAAACGCCCGTCGCCGCGCCGACAAGCAAGCACCCTCTCCCTTCTAGGGAGAGGGTTGGGGTGAGGGTCGGGTGCTCGCTTTCGTCGCTTTCACCCTTCACCCTGCCCTCTCCCCTTGAGGGGAGAGGGATTTCCTGCGGAAGCGTCCCTATCTGCACCGACCGGGCCGCCCCGGCCTCCCCGTCGATTTTCAACCGGCGGCTCGGCGAATCCAGGGCTTGCGCGTCGAAAAACAACAACTCCTCCGCCGCGGCGACGACGAGCCATTGTGTCCGCGTCGCGGGTTGCTCCGTGGCAAAGAGGGCTTCGTAGAGCTGCCCGCGCTGTCCCTCGGAAAAGGTGCGGAGCAGGTCGGGCAGCTTCACCTCCGGTGAAGCCGCGGCAAGCTCGTTGAGCCGCGTCAGCAGTGACGCCAGTTGATCGACATGCTCTGACCGGGCTTTTTGCAGGGCCTCGTCAAGCTGTCGAGCGGCTTCATGTTCCGCGCGGCGAGCGGCGGCGGTCTCTTGAACCTGCCGGACCTGTCGCAGCGCGGACGATTCGAACCGCGCCGTCGGGCGGCGTTCCAGGACCAGCCCCGCGGCGAAACAAGCGGGTTCGACGGCGTCGGCGAGAGCGTTCGAGATCGCATCACCCGTTCGAGCATCGACCAGCGCAGCGGCGTCCTGCTCGGCGGCGAGCTTGGCCAGCCCTGCGTGGAGCGATGGCTGCAAGTACAACGCAAGTCCTTCGGCCTGTGCGACCCGCCGGCTTCCCAGAAGATGCTGTTGAAACGAGAGCATCTCGCCGCGCTCGGGGATGATCGCCAGCCGCATTTTGACCTCGGCCTTGCAGGCGAAGCCGTCCCGACTGTTGAGATTCTCCGCGACGAAGGATACGTCCACCGGCGTAACCCGAACGAACATCACCGCCTGGGCTTCGTCGGAACTGACGCTGCCGCCGGGACGGACGACCTCATGGTCGCCGGTCGTGCGCGAAATCAGCGCGGCCCATTGGATCGGCAAATCGAGCGATCGCTTAAGCAAGCCGAACAGTTCCGACGCGGGGACGTGCAAGGCCACGTTGTCCGTGCGCTGGAAGAAGGACTGCGGATCGAACTTGCCGGGGATCATGGCGAAAGACCGAAGTTCAAAGTTCAAAGTTCAAAGTTGAAAGTTCAAAGTTGAAAGTTCAAAGGCGTCGCCTCCAACAGGTTCTCTTTGAACTTTGCACTTAGAACTTTAACCTTCATTTCCGTCCCTCTACGAACTTCTCGTAGCGGACCAAGTCCGACGGATGCACGGACGGCGGAGTTTCGCCGATCACCGCGAGGATATCGGCCTGGGTGATCGGCCGGGCCGCTTTCCCGCCGATCGCCTCCAAAAACGGTCGCTCGGCGGCCTGTTGGGCGATACTCTTAATGTCCGCCCCGCTGTACCCTTCCAACCGGTCGCATATCGCCCCGAAGTCCACGTCCTCCGCCATCGGCCGGTCGCCGAAGTGAATCTCCAGCAACCGATACCGCGCCGGCGCGTCCGGCAGCCCCACGTACACGAGGGCGTCGAGCCGCCCCGGACGTAAAATGGCTTCGTCGAGCAGCCACGGTCTATTGGTCGCTCCCACGAATAATAGCGCGCGATCGGCCCTCCGATCAAACCCCTCCAATTCCTGGAGGATTTGCGGCACCACCCGCTGCATGACGGTTGAACTATCGCTTTGCCGCTTGGGGACGAGGGCCTCGGTTTCGTCGAGGAAGATGACCGAAGTCGGTTCAGCCTTGGCGGCCTCGAAGAGCTTGCGGACGTTCTGTTCGGCCTCGCCCACCCATTTGCTCATCATTTGCGCGGGGCTTACAAGAAAAAACACGGCGTCGATCTCGTGGGCAACGGCCTTGGCGATCATGGTCTTGCCCGTCCCCGGCGGACCGTAGAGCAGAATCCCCCCGCCGACCCCGATCCCGTACTTCTTGGCCAGCTCCGGGTGCTGGAAGGGGTAGATCATCTTGAGGCGGATTTCCTGCTTGACGTCCTCTAAGCCCGCGATGTCGTCGAAACCGATGTCGGGCTTGTCCTTGACGATCCAATCCGCCGCATCGGCGCCCGACTCGTCCACGCCCGCGCGTTGCTTTGCCCCGTCGGGCCTTCGTCCCTTCGTCCCGGAGCCTGCCCTGTAAGGGTCCCTTCGTCCCGCCCCTCCCCCGTGCAACCGGTCACAATCCTTGGCCAGTTCGATGAGTTCGGCCGCAAGCTCCTCATGTTGACGCCGGGCCTCCGCCGTCTTCGCCGTTTCGGCGAGTTCGATCATGCACCCGGCCGCATCGGCGAGATACGTCTTGGCCGCCAGGTACTCGCCGTTCTGATACGCGGCGACGCCCCTGGTCTTGAGCCGATCAAATGTCGAAAACGAAACGCTCATAAGCCTCCCCCCTTCATAAGGGGGGATAAAGGGGGGTCGCCTCCCCCCTTTCCAAGGGGGGACTCAGGGGGGTCATCCTGACACGGTGACACGCGCTCTTTCGCCACCCGCCAAATCTCCTCGACAACCAAATCCAAGTTCTTGTACACCTGCGGGTTGATGAATCGCAGCACGCGAATGCCAAACGACTCGATAAACGCCTGCCGTCTGGCGTCTTTCGCTTCGGCTACCGGATCGAAATGAGATTCGCCATCGACTTCCACGGCGAGCTTCGCAGCCGGACAATACAGGTCGATCACGTAGTCGCCGATGCCGTATTGCCCTCGGAACTTCAAACCGTCTAGCTGCTTGGCGCGGAGGCGCCACCAGAACAACCGCTCGGCCTTCGGCGCGTCGTTTCGTAGCCGCTGCCGCAGCGGTTTCTGCGCCTTCCGATTGTAAACCCGCGTCATACATGCCTCCCCCCTTCACAAGGGGGGATTAAAGGGGGGTCAGTCCCGACCTCGGCTCACCGGAGCACCCCGAACACTCCGACCACCCCCCGACCCCCTCCTTATCAAGACTGGGTGGCCCAGGTCCTTTGGACCTGGGGGAGTCGATGATATACGCTCAGCGTCATGCCCACGATCATCGCCTCCCCCAACTCCAAAGGAGGTGGGCCACCCTTCTGAAGAGGTGGGGCACCTGGCGACCCGACGGAGTCGGGAATTGAGCTCCGCTGACCCCTGCAGGCACCAACACATCGCGGTCGCCCTCACCGCCCACGGCGTGCCAACGAAAACCGGCAAGTCCGACCGGTGGACCCATCAGGGCGTGGCGCGGATTCTCAAACGCGAGCACCGCGCCCCGACGGACTTCCGCGACGCCGCTGCCTGAGACGGCGACTCCGTCACATCGGGCATGGCTGGGAGACGGATCCCCGCCTTCGGCACTACGGCGTACACCGTCCGCACTTGTCGCGGCAGAGCGGAGTGCCGCACGTCTCACCCGATGGACAGTGCGGGTCGTCGATGCACGGATCGCCGCTGACGCTGCACGTCTTCACGCACATGGATTCGGCGCCAAGGCCGGGAAGCCCCGAGCCGGTGCATGTGGCCACACCCGAACACGGGGTAGCCCCGCAGGTCACCAGCGACGGGCACGGACACGGACCGGCGAACGAATAGGCAAAGCCTTTCACCCCGTCCACTACCGCCACAATGTCCAACGCGTTGATGTCCCCGTTGAGCTCCGGTACGTTCGGTTGAAGCTGCGTGATCGCCTTCCCTGGAGCGCCCGGCACGTTCTTGAACTTGTTGACCAGTTGGGTCACGTCGATGGCGTCGGGTTGCGTCGTCGTCCCGGGCGGGTTGTACACCGCGTTCACGTCGCCGGAGCGACGCGTGTACATCGTGACCGGAGCGGACACGTTCGTGCACGTCCCCTCGTTGCCCACGCACGAGGAACCGTATGCCTGCACGCGGTACTCCGAGCTGGGCATGATCTCCGCCCCCACCACCGTGATCGGCTTGGTCGCCGTCTCCGCGACCCAGTCCGTGTAGAACGGCGTGCACTGCAACCGTGCCGCTCGGTAGTTGCCAAGCCCGTGATTATCCTGGGACTCATAGAACGTCGCCGGCTTGCCCACCCAGCGGGCGCAACCGTTCGTCTCCCCGCCAGCCGTGCAGGTCGTCGCCTCGTACGTGTGGAAGTCCTGCGCCGGACAGCATTGAGCATTCGCCGGAACCGGATTCTGCAGATCGACCATCGTAACCTTGATGGCGTCCTGCAGCGAGCCGATCGGGTTGTCCTCCACCCGGAATCGAAGGGACCGAGTGGTGCGATCGGGACTCGTGTCCGCGGAATCCCAAACGACGACGCCCGGTGCCGTGCCGCAGGCATCGAGTGTTGGCGGAAAGCCACCGGCCGTCCACGCGGTCCTAAAGCCGATCCAATCGGTGCAGTCGATATCCCCGTCGCCGTCAAAGTCGCCGCCTTCACAACCCGCGAGGGCGTGTCCCCCGGGTCCCGTGTAACAACTCGAAAACAGCCCGTAGTCCGCACCGTCCACATCGTTGTCGCCGTCCATGTCCCCGATGACCAGCGCAGCGCTCGTCGGCACCGGCCGAAGGATCCACTGCTGCGGATCGAATTGCAGCGCACTCGGCGCCGCCGACACCGGCAACACGAACCGTTGCGAGCGTGCGTCATTCCACACCGTCAGCGTCTGCGGTGAACCCCCGATCGTGGCCACGAGGTCGACCGGCATAGTAAACACGTTCGGATAGGAAGCCGTCTGTCTCTGCTCGATCTTGACGTGCAGGTATTCCTGCCCCCCGACGTTCACCGAATCCCATCCGTACCGATACGTCGGCGCCCCGATCTGATAGACCCACTCATCGAAGAACCACGTCAGGTCCTGGCCGTAGGTCGCCGATGCCGATGCGACGAACTCGTCGGTCGTCGCCGCCGACCCCTCGTACGCCGCCCGATAATCCGCCAGAATCTGAAAGAAGGTCGCATCGCCGACGACGTGCCGGAGCTGGTGCAACACCCACGCCCCCTTGAGATAGCTGAAGGTCCAACTGAAGATTCGACCCACGTCGCCCGTCTGCGGCGGATACACGTAGACCGAGTCGCCGACCGCGCCGGGCTTGCGCGCGAGAATCGCGATGTGATACGCCGTCGGATTATCCACCCCCGTCTTGTACTCCTCCCACAAGCATTCCGCGTACTCCGCAAACCCCTCGTTCAACCAGATGTCGCTCCACGTCTTGCAGGTGATCGCGTCGCCCCACCATTGATGGGCCAACTCGTGCGATGTGAGGCTCTCGCCGAACCCGCTTTGCCCGGTGATGGTCTGGTGTTCCATCCCGCCGCCGAACGGGAAGTTGTAAATCCCGTACTTCTCGTTGATGAACGGATATTCGCCGAACAGCGGGCGAAAGGTAGTCATCATGTCCGTGACCTTCTCCCACCCCTGGCGGTTCGTAGGGTTATCGTTCTCCGGATAGATGAAGAACTGCACCGGCATGGTCCCGCCGGGATGAACGTAGTTTTTCGTCCAAGTGATGTAGTTGGTGGCCGCAAAGCTCACCAGGTAGGTCACGATCGGGTACTGGCTCGACCAGTGATACTGATTCCGACCGCCCGACAGAGGAACGACACCCAGCAGCAAACCATTGGCCGCCACGCTGAAATTGTTCGGTGCCGTGACCGTCAGGTCCAAGGTCGCCTTGTCCGAGTTGTCACCGGGAACACCGGCATCCCCGTCCTTGGCGGGCCACCAACTGTACGCGTAGTACGGCTCGCTCAGCGTGGCCACCACCGCGGTCCCGGAATGGGTCGTCACCTGGATCGAACCGAACCCGAGCGACACTGAGCCGCCCGTGTAGGCGATCGTCAACGTGAACTCCGCGTCCATCCCAAAGGCGGGGTCGAGCGTGACCGATCGCGTCGTGGGCGAGAGGGTGGTCACGGCGACTGGCACAGGGAACGGCGTCAGGTCGTTCACTACGGCGCTGGTGATCTCGTACTGTTCCCGAAGCCGAAACGTGAACGCCGTCAACCCGTCCGTCTTGCTCTTAATGGTCATCCGGTTCTGACCGGTGATCGTGCAGGTGTTGGAGCCCGTATTCAGGTTGCTGATTTCGATAGTGAGGTCGTTGTGGAGCACGTCGGTCTCGCCCATGGCCTCCGCGACGCCGCCCTGAGCCGGCTCCATTTGCTCGGCGACGAATCTCGCCCGCATGGCCTCGGCCTTGCCGCAGCCCACGATGGCGGGCTCGTCGGAGACGCTCGTCGGCTCAGGCGAGCGCTGCGCCGGCGATCGACCCGCGGCCCCGAATACCATCCCGATGACGAGCAGAACCGCCGGGTGATAACCAACATTTGCCGATCTTTGTCGTTGCATGATCGTTCAGGCGTGCGACCGCCCTGCCCCAACCCCCTGGAAGGTCCGCGAGAAACCGCCCCCCTCACCACCAGGAGAGGCCTCCAACCGCCCCAGCGGTTCTTCGCACGCCCCTATCATAACGGCCTTTGCGACCCAATTCAAACGTCGTACTGGGGCCCGACCGGCCACGCAGGCATCATAGGCCCTCAGCAGACACCGGAGGTCGGCCCAGACCGTGGGATGATCCGGCAAAGGGAGTGCCCCCTGCGGACGCGGTGAACGCGGCCTGGCGTTTTCGGAATCCTTGGCCTGCGAGTCGATCCATCGCCGTCGCCAAGGCCCTGCGGACCGCTCTGTGGGATCGACTGGGATTGCTTCGTCTCTACGCCCCATGACCGCACACCCAACCAACGGAACCGCCGTGTACGGACCCGTACGCGCGGTGGTATGGGAGGGGCCGGGCCGCAAGGCCCGCCCATATCCCGGTCCAGCGTTTCAACGCTGGGCCATTCTCGAACACCTCTCCGGGGTGTGAACCTCACCGTGGGGTCGTTGACTCGACCTCGCGGCTTGGACGGATGGTGACGGCGGCTGTCACCATTCAGAAACACCCAGGGCGTGAATAATCGCCCTGTCAAGTTCTGTGGTCTTCTCTTGAGATAAGGCGCCCATCTGTCGCTTGAGTCGCCCTCTTGGAAGCGTAAGGATGTTGTCGAGGTTGGCGACGCATGGGCAAGGCAGACCCTCGCGGCGCCCGAGTGAAACCTCGGTATTCAATCCACGAATGGTCCGGGTCACCAATCCGACAACCAGAGATTCAATCGAGTCGACGACGGCATTACGGGTCAGAATGACCACCGGGCGTGACTTCACGGGTGGGGGAAGTTCCGCCCACCATACTTCAGCGCGCCTCATTGCCAGGCGGCTCCTCCCTGTCGGACCATGCAGGGATGCGCCCCAACTCGCTTAGGAGGGATGCTTGCGTCGCCGCAACATCATCGGAACTCACATCCGTAATCGCCGCGGCGTCCAGATACTGGCGCACCGCCTCCTCAACCAGAACCTCGACATTCTTGCCCCACAGCCCGGCCACTCGCCGAAGCTCCTCTTCAAGAGGTGTCGAAAGATCAATCGTCATGATCTCCTGATTTTACTCTCGTCATGGATCGAAGGCAAGACGGCGGACCAGGCGCGCCAATGTCACCGGGCTTGCGCCCGATGCTCTGCCGCCACGCGCAGCAACAGGGCCCGGTGAGCATCACACCCACCGGGCTCCGGAACGTCCTTACCTCGTCGGGTCAATGACCCAACCCGCGTCTACTTCGGAAATGGTATGCCGAGAATTCGGCAGATGCCACGGCATGTGCCCCGCTTGAGCGTTCGGTGACGCGGAACCGGCACACACGCCGGCGTGGTTGGGTCCATCCACACATCGTGCTTTGCACCATGGTGTTGGAGTACGCACCCTTCACTTCGGAGATGCCTTTCGAACTCGCCCCGATTCACCCGCCACAAGCCTCCTCACCCTGTCGAGCGAGAACGCCTGCGCCAAAGCTTCGCCCGGGCGGCGCGCAACGCTTTCAGTGCGTCTCGAGCGTTGGCAAATGCTTCGGAAACCGTCTCCGCTTCGGTGATCAACTCCGGGTCCAGCGGCGAGGTGACGACGTACCCCCCCTCCTCCGCCTCACTGAGTACCAGCACCAGTTTCCCATCACTGACCGTATATTGCTTCGTTGGCATCGTCGCACCGATCTTGCCGGATTCTACACGTGGTTACCCGCCGCTTCAATCCCTCCGCGCAGCAAAAGGGCCCGGTGAGTCCGCCTTCAGCGGACACCCACCGGGCCCCGTTTGGTTAAACCTACGATACCTTACGATGGCGGCGCCGATCGTTGAAGTGAAGCGACTCGACCAACAACAGATCAATTAACTCCGCCGCACCGTCCTGGTCAACGACAATAATCGTCCTCCCCGGCGGCGTGATGAGCATGAACTCCGGATGAGGTACGTGATACTCCCGCCCACCACCGGTGCGGAGGGTGAAAGGCCTGAACGGTCTTGCCTCGTACGCTTTGCGCATCTGTTCGATGGTCACTGATGTATCCCCAACTGAGAAGCCGGCCCGCCGGGCTGTCACGGGAATCCGGCGCCGGCCTCTCCGCTCATTATATCATGTCGCCCTGGGCGCATAACGAGGCCCGGTGAGCCTCACGCCCACCGGGCCCCGATTGGTTAAACCTCGTCGGGTCGAGGACTCGGCCTACGTCTACTGCCCAGGCGGATCAAAGGAGCTCTACAAACGTCTCCACGTCGATCCCCGCCTGATGCAGGATGTTACGAAGTGTGCCGACCCGCAATGCGGCGTGATCCGGGACACTCACCGTACTCTTCGCGTTGTCACGTCGTAGAATGATGTGACTCCCGCGCTGATGAAGAACGTAGAACCCACGACGATGAAGTGCGGCAACGACGCGGCGCCCGCTTACGTCGCGCGGCAGTTTCGCCATCACGTTCTACGCCGCGACCTCAACCGTCTCGCACCCCGCATCCACGGGAACAGGGTCGCCCGCGATCTTCAACGCCTCAACGTAGGCGAGGATCGCCTCACGGATGTTCGCCACCGCCTCGTCGTGCGTGTCACCCTGCGACACGCATCCGGGAAGCGCCGGGACCGTGACCACGTACCCGCCGTCCGGTTCCTGCTCAAATACGACGGTATACCTCATGGCAAAACACCTCCAGCACCAGTGTACCATGGGCGATCACCGCTGTCCACAACCCGTTACACGCAACCAGGAAGGCAAGAAGGCATGATCGGAAGCGACGGCCACGATGAGGGATCCCGTCCCCGCACGCCGCTCGGCCCGCACGCAGCAAAAGGGCCCGGTGAGCATCACGCCACCTGGCCCCGATTGGTTAAACGTCGTCGGGTCGATGACCCGACGACGGGTGACGCACGTCCACGTCAGAACAGGATGGTGAACCCGGCCTGCTCGAAATGGTGGTCACCCGTCAGCGCGTCGCGAATACCGCGATCTTCCATGACAATAAACGAAATGCAGTCCGTCAACGTCCAGAACTTGTCCGCGCGACAGGTATACAGCGTAACTCCGCGATCGAAGAGCTCGGTATCCGCCGACACGACGACCGCGCGCGGATCGCCGCGCAAGGCGGCAAGCAATCGGAGGAACACGCTTCGACTCTGTGGGGCCGCCAACGCGTCTGCGACTTCCGTCAGAACCCATGCCGTAGTGACAAGAACTCCGCGCCGCTCGCGGTTCAACTGCACGGCACGCTCATGGGCCTCGTCGGCGGCGCTGAAAAGGGCAAGAAAACAGAACGTGTCCGCAAATCGCTCGTTCACCGTCGCGGATGCCCATGCAGGTAATGGTCGTGGTTGCGGGCCAGATCCGAAGGCAATCCCTTAACCGTCCCGGCCAGTTCTTCCAAATGATCGAAGATCGATTGTCCGCCGTCCCGGGGAGTCTGCGACTCCGGCTCGACGCGGACGACAGTGCCATCCGGTAGCATTGGTGCCCCTTCGAGGATCACCATTCCGTTCTTTACCTGCCCTCGATAGGTCATGATCCAAGCTCCTGCAGACCATTATACCACGCCGCGCCAAAGTCCGCCACTATCCTACGCGCCAATACTCTGCGGGTCCGAGAACCCCGCCCTCCCAGTCATTATCGTGGTGCGCAAGAAAGGATCCCTGGGAGCATCACACCCACCGGGCCTCCGTCGTTCCTACGATCGCCGCCCCTCAGAGCCGTAGGCGCGAGCCTACGGACACGCCCCCTCGCGACTCCCCGGTACGCTCGAACACCCGCGTCACCGGGCTCGCGCCCGGTGCTCTGACCGCGCAAAAAAGGAGCCCGGTGAGCATTACACCCACCGGGCCCCGATTGGTTAAACCTCGTCCGGTCGACGACCCCACCGACGAACTGCGTCAAAGGATCACAGCACCCCGGCTTGTTTGGCATGTAGCGAAGCGACTACCTTCTCCGCCAGGACCTGCGACGCCCGGAGAATCTCAAGCCCGACGACTTCGCCGTCCTTGCCGTACTCGAGGGTAATGCCCGGCGCAACCTCGGTGGAACGGTGAATCGGTCCGCCGGCCGCGACCAGGTACAGAACATCCATCGTAGCATCATAATGAGTCTGCTGAGCATGAACGATCACGGCTGCCACCTCCCGTTCCGGACCTTCGCCTCGACGTCGCGCTCCTCCAACGGATGAACGGTAATGGCCGTCGCCACGTCGCCGTCAATTTCGAACACCACCATCATCAAGTGCGTCTCCCCCAGATAGGGGGCAGGGGCGATCGCGATCCGATAGCCCGTCGCAGTGTCCCGGAACACCTGTCGGGCCTGCCGGATGACCTGTCGTGGCAGCACTTCGTCGATCTCACGCAGCCTTAGCCGCTCCGTTAGATGCTCGCAATACTCGATTCGCCCGATCCTCACTGCTCGATTCTAGTTTGCGGCTTCCGCAAAAGAAAGCCCGGCGGATGGAATGGTGCCACTGTTGGAACAACAGTGGTCTTCCTTCCGGGACAAACCCACTGCTCAAGAGCAGTGGCACACTTCGTCAGTGGCACCCCGGGCCCGTACGTTACGTCACACCGTCGGGTCGATGACCCGACCTTCTCGCGGTTCTGATCGGAGGCGACACCCCTTACGCCGCGCATAAAGAGGCCCGGTGAGCATCACGCCCACCGGGCCCCATTTGGTTTCACGTCCCGTCGGGTCGATGACCCGACCTACCCAACTTCGATCAGTTCAAGCAACAAGGGATGCAAGATTCAATCGCAAAAGTTGATCCCCGCGGAGGGTGACGACGCCGCGGCTGTGCCCCTGTTCATCCAAAACCTCGACCTCATAGACATCCCGATCGACGTAGCAGTGCACGACCGCGCCAACGTCGCCGGCGTGAAGGCCATCGCCTGGCACATCGACTTTCACGGTCACCGTATCATGCTCGCGCAACATATCCTACTCCACAAAGCAAGTCACAAGACGCGGTCGTATCGCCCCTTCGTCAATGATCCATATCGCTCGTACACCCTTTGTTCCCCGAGGGCCGGAGACCTCCACGGACATCTCGTACTTCACTCCATGCGCCGTTCGGACCTCAGCGGTGACCGCCTCTGTCGCCGCCGCCCGAAGCAGTGCCGTTCGCAAAACCTCGAAGTTCCCAGCCCCAATCCCAAGCAGCTCCCGAAAAAGCGCCGCATGGTGCCGACCCACGGGGTGATACACGTTCAGAACGTACTCTCGCAGCTTGCGCTCCTCAACGATCGCCCGCTCCCCGTTGGGCAGCCTCATCAGAGCATTATACGAACTGCACGCCGCAAGATCGACATCCCGGTCGTCCGAGAACGCCATGCCGTTCGTGGCTTCGAGCCTCCGAAAGGATAAGGGCCCGGTGAGCATTACACCCACCGCGGCCCATCAGTACCGCGACAGCCATGCCCTGAGCCGCGAAGGGATGGAGCGGTCCTACCGCGCCCGTGGATGCACTGGACCGCTCGTTGGCACTCGCGGTTCTGATCCGCCCCATGCGCGACAGATGCCGCCGTCCTACGCGCCCGTACCGCCCCGCGCAAAAAAGAGGCCCGGTGAGCACCACGCCCACCGGGCCCCGATTGGTTTCTCCTCGTCGGGTCGGTGACCCGACTATGGCATCTTCGTGTTTCCCTCCGGCCGCGGGGGAACCACCGTCACCTGGCTCACCACCCGCGACTTGTACTTCTTCTCAAGTTCCTTCAAGTAGTCGGCGTAAGCTCCCAGATCGTGTCCAAAGCGCTCGCTGATGGCGTGGCGACGTTGGCGAACCTCATCAACGATCGGACTGTCGCTCTTCATGGTTCGACTCCTTCGGTAACAGCATGTACGGCGTCGCAAGGATCGGAATGGCAAGCCCCATGCGGGTGTTCAGCGCCTCCAGATGCCGTACCTTGTTCGCATTGGCCAGATGTCGGCAGTTCCACGTCAGCAAATACTCCATCCGATAGAAGGATGCCAGCGCCAGGTGCACAGAATCCGCGGCGGGGTCACGGGGCATCAAGCCTCGGGCGCGATAGGCCTCCGCAATATCCAGCACCTCGCGTTCCACGGCCAACAGCGGCAGGCCCTCCACCAGGGCGAGGCACGCCGCCTGGCTGGCGTATGCCCCCGACGCCAGTTCGTCGAGTACGACAAGCGAGATGAAGCACTCGTAGTCCTCCCGTTCAACGTCCCACCATTCACGCGTACGAGCGATGTCCGCGGCCAACGCCGGGCGATCATCGCAGCAATACGACGGAATCGTCGTCTCGATGTAGACCGTCGCCCTCACACCTTCATTCTACGCCCCCACTCGGCACAAACCAAGGCTCGTCCTTTTGGCGCACGAAAGGGCCCGGTGAGCCTCACACCCACCGGGGCCGATCAGTACCGCGACAGCCATGCCCTGAGCCGCGAAGGGATGGAGCGGTCCGGCTACCGGGATCCTCGGACCGCTCGTTATCACTCGCGGTTCTGATCCGCCCCATGCGCGACGGATGCCGCCGTCCTACCGGGCGCGTACCGCCCGCGCACAAAGAGGCCCGGTGAGCATCACACCCACCGGGCCCCGTCGTTCCTACGATCGCACGCCGTCAGAGCCGTAGGCGCGAGCCTACGGACACGCCTACACCACCGCCCGCTACGCTCGAACGCCCGTGTCACCGGGCTTGCGCCCGGTGCTCTGACCCCGTGCTCAGACCCGCCCCGGCGCAAAAAAGGAGCCCGGTGAGCATCACACCCACCGGGCCCCAGAACTCAAACTCCACGCTGTTTCGCGCGCAAGAACGAGGCCCGGTGAGTGAACCCACCGGGCCCCGCGGTTTCAACCATTTCCGGTCGGGTCAACGACCCGACCTACCCTTGGTCCATCAAGATTCACCCTATTCGTCGGCATCGCGGACCCGACGGCGTCACAATTCACCCATTACCAATCAAGAAAATTGGCGTCGGTCAAGCTCGCCGTGGTGATGCCGCTGAGCGTAACCACGAACTCAAGCGTATCATCCGCAACGACCAAGTTGGCGTTGGCGACATCCGTAATCCGGACGATGACCGTGTCCGTGCCATTGCTTACCGCGGCGTAGAAGATGTCAGTCGCAACCGTAGTTAGCGCAGACATTGCCGTGTAGATTTGAGCCTCGGTAAAGCCTGCAGCGTTGTTGGTGCACACCACCAGACCCGTGTTCCCAGCATAGTCCGTGGTCGAGCAGTTGATCTTTTCGTAGACCGCTCCTGTGCCCTGCAGCGCCGTGAGATCGATGTCGGTGAAGTCAATGATATCTCCACCTGCACCGGCTGTAAAATCACTGATCGTATCAACGTTGGCTTGCGTTGCATCACGCAGAGCGATGGTATACGCGAAGGTATCGGACCCATTACCGCCGGTTAGTGTGTCTATTCCAGCACCACCGGTGATGGTATCATTGTCGTCTCCACCGGAGATGGTGTCGGCCCCAGCGCCCCCGCTAAGAGTATCAGTTCCAGCGCCTCCCTGAATGTTGTCGTCGCCGGTAGAACCGGTCAGTGTATCATTACCGGCGTTGCCATAGATGACTAACGCGGTGCCCGCGCTGTTCGTGGTGTCCACAATGTCGTTACCCGACCCGAGCTGGATCGTACCACCATTCATGCAATCCACCGTTGCGGTCAAGTTGCCCGTCACACCTGTAGCATTGAAGGAGGTAATCGAATCAGCAGTCGCGGTAACCGTTCCCAAGGTCACGTTCGAGCTGCCCGTGACGGTCAAGCTCTTCACCGTGCCCAAGGTAAGCCCCGTGCTGAAGGTCAGCGGTCCATCCGACGCAGCCAGACTGATCGTCTCGATGTTGCTGACCGTGAGGGACGCTAGCGAGTGATAGTAGGTGGTTCCGGTCGAGTTAATCGCCGTTCCCCGGTTATTGAACTGAACCGCCAGCGTATCACCCGTAGCGGCGTCCGCGCCGTATGAGGTATACGTGACCGTGTCATAGACCTCGTTGGCCCCTTGCGCGCCATCGCCTCGATAGATCAGCGTCGGCCACGTTTGGGTCGTCGTCGTCACCGGCACGTTGCTCAGCGTAAACGTGTTGGCGGTGTCATCGGACTCGATGTAGATGGTGCCCACATCAGGCACATTGAGCATGTTCAGCGACACAGCGTCTGCGGTCGCGTTCAGCCGCAGAGTCTCAATGTTGTCGATGTTGAGCGTAGTAATACTGGCGGCCAGCGACGCCTGTAATGTGTCGCTGCCGGCACCGCCGTCGATCTTCTCGCCGCTCTGGTCGACGTCGACGGTAGTGAGCGTGGTCCCCAGGATGAAAGTATCATCGCCCGAACCGCCAGTGATGGCGGAGAGGTCCACCGCCGCAAAGCTCGTGAACGTATCCGTGGCGTCCGCGCGAGTGCCGGTGCCTAAGGTCAACGCACCGGTCATCACCGAGCCGGTGACCGCGGCGTTATACGTCCGGAGATTGGTGGGAGCAGTCGCCCCGGCGGGGACAGTGCCATCGGCGTCATACTGGATCAGGGCGACCTTGAGTGCCGCCGCGCCGCTGAAATTGACCGTAGCCAGTGATGTGCCTGCCATCTCATAAATCAGGTCGATCGTATTGGCCGTATCACCCGTGCTGGCGATGTTGAGAGTCTCGAAACCATTGGCGGCCGTCCAGAACCTAAACTGACCGGCGGTCATCCCCGAGACGGTCAGGTCCAGCACATCGCTGCTCGCGGTGGTCGGGCTGGTGCTCGTGCCGTCGGCGAACAAGAGGTAGAGGAACTTGCCCGCGCTCGTAAGACCGGTGATGCCAGCGTCTACGATCCTCTTGATGCCGGTGACCGACACGTCATCGACACTATCCACCGAGTTGATCGTCGTCACGTCCGACCAATTCGTGGCGTTCAAGGTGGCGTCATCAAACGCGGTGAAGTTGAAGACCTCGATGCCCGAAAGCGTTGCCGTCGCCGTGTAGCCACCTAAATTAAACGTAGCGTTTAGCGTATCGGTACCCGCAAGCCCATTGGCCGCGTCGCCGGTCTGGAACGTGGCCACCTGGTTACCCGTGTTGGGGTTGTACTCGAGCGGAGCGCTGAAGGTGTCGTTGCCTGTCGTCCCGGTTATGTTGTCCTGATCGAGCGTGAAGTCCAGCGTGATCGGCGGGCAGTCCGTGCAGACCTCCGCGGTATCGCCCTCGGCGCACGTTTGGGTGACGCCCTCGTCTCCGCAGGCCCCGACCGTGCCGTCCGCGATCGTGTCCCCACAGGGCCGCGTGCCGTCCACGCAAACACCGTTGGCGGGATCGGTCAGATCGCAGGTCTCAAGCCCGTTGCAGAACAGCCCGTCGTCGCAGTCCGCGTCAAGCGTGCAGGCCGCCACGGCCACGCAAAGCCCCGTCGTCAGGTTGCAGGTCTCCGGCGCCGTGCAGTTGTCGGCGTTCACGCAATCGCCCGTGACCGCATCGCACGAGTCATCGGTGCACGCCACGCTGTCGTCGCAATCCTTGGCCGTGTTCGCGCAAGCGCCGTCCACGCAAGCGTCGTCCGTGCACGGATCGCCGTCATCGCAAAGATCGCCTACGACGCAGGTCAACACGCAGGCATCCGTGTCCTCATTGCACGTCTCGGTCAGCGCATCGCACGGCGCGGTGCCGGCAACGCAACCCGTGGCGACGTCGCACGTTTCGGTGCCGTTGCAGAACAGCTCGTCGTCGCATACCAACGCCGTACCCGCACAGGCACCCGCGGCGCAGGCGTCGTTCTCGGTGCAGGCGTCGAGGTCGTCGCAGGCCGCCGTGTTGTTGGTGTTCCCGCAGAACCCGTCCGTGCAGGCGTCGTCCGTGCAAGCGTCGTCGTCGTCGCACTCGTCAGCCGTGTCGCACGGGGTCTTGCACGTCCCGCCATCGCACTCCTGTCCCTCCAGGCACTCGATGTCGGTATTCGCGCACTCGCCCTCCGTCGCGTCCGCGGCGACGACGCACGTGTCCGTCGTGCACGGATCATCGTCGTTGCAGTCCTCGAGGACCGTAGCAGTCGTGCACGTGACCGCCCGCGGCCTGAAGCAGGACCCGACCTGCGTCATCCCGAGAGAGAGGAGCACCACTCCGAACACGCCACCGAGCGTGCCCACGCGAGACATCGCACGCACGCGCGTGCTAAATGCCGTGTTACCCAATACGTTTGTACTTAGCATTACCATTGACCTCCCAGTAAGAGACTGTGGCGTGAACCGCGTCACACGCTATTGGTTTTCAAACTCAACATTTCACGAAACACCGACGGTTGACGACCGCCCGCACACCCGCGCCACGGTGCTGGAGGCAAGCGGTGACTTCGTCAAGGCCTCGGAGACAAACCGGTACTTTTCACTTCGCCCTTACGAAGCAACCCGCGCCAAAGGTCGCTTCCGGGTTTTCAACAACACCATCGGATTTGGGGGCTTCGCTCGTCCCGGAAACGCGCCGACTCCGGAACGACGGCCTCCATTTGCGTCATCAAACCCGCGTCCTTTTCTAACCGCAAAGGAAACGGATATCGACCACAGTGGGCGGATTGTAGGGATGGCCCTTCGCAAGTCAACGGCCAATCCCGAAAAAAATTTCACCCGCCCCAAAACCGGTCTCCGCGCCCCGACACCGTCCGCGCCGGGCGCGGGGACACGCCTGGACCGTTCTGTGCTAGATCGGCGCTCGCCGCGTCGCGGCTTGAACATTTGCCCGTAAAATCGAACACAAATCCGCGTCCCTCCAAGGGTTGGGCGTTTCCGGCTTCACCACGGGACGGAGGAACCTGTCAGTAACCTATTATCAAAACGTAGGTTAGAATACGCAGCTCTAGTCGTACTCCAGGCTCTTAGGGGTATTGCGTAAGATGCGGCGTCGAAAGATGTCGCGCGATGTTTACCCAAACACCCATCCGCTTAGTGTCCAATCATCCAGCTTCGGGACGGCTCGGCCCGGCGATCGTGGAGGGGCGTTTGGTTTCGCGGCTGAGCCGCTCAACGAGGTCGACGACGAGCTTGGCGATCCGGAGTTTCGTGCCCGAGACGGGCCGGCCCCAACCGGCGGCGGGGCGAAAAACTTGCACCGTCGCCCGATCGCCGCCCACGTTCCGCAGGCCGTTGAGCACCATGGCGTCGCAGCGTTTGCGGCGCAACTTGCCCTCCGCGCGGCGGTGGTCGTCGTGGTCTTCCATCGCAAACCCGATCAAAACGCGGTCGCCCTTCGTCTTCCCCAGAGACGCCAAGATGTCCGGCGTAGGGACGAGTCGGAGGGAGCGGGCGCGATGGTTTTTTTTGAGCTTGTGGTCGAGCCGCGACGCGGGCCGGTAATCGCACACGGCCGCCGTCATGATCGCCGCGCGACAACGAGGGAACAGAGCGGTCGCGGCCTCGAACATCTCCTGTGCGGTGACAACGCGTGTCACCTTGACCCCCTCGGGCGCGGGCAACTCCACCGGCCCGGAGACAAGGTCAACCTTGTGCCCTCGGCGGGCGGCCTCAGCGGCGATGGCGTAGCCCATCTTTCCGCTGGACGAATTGGAAATGAAACGAACGGGGTCGAAGAACTCACGCGTCGGCCCGGCTGTCACGAGGATCCGCATGAGGCCCATTGTCGATTCCTTCGAGGCTCAGGACAAGTGTCGATTGTCGATTGTCGATTACGGCGTCAATGGACCAGTCGATTCATGGACAACGGATTCGCGGTGCCGGGCGCGACGGGGGGCTTGGGAACACAGGCGGCCTACCCGCCGGCTCGTCAACGGCTGAACGGGCGATCGCCGTCGCAGTCTAGCCCCAAAACGAGCGAATCACCTTGCACCCCGTGCGCGCGAATCGCGCTCACGGAGTGAAAAGTGATTCGCTTGTTTTGGGATTAGGGGGACGCCGCCTTCGACGATGCAGAGCATCAAGGTGGCCCCAACCGCTCTTCCACCCGCCGGATTTTCGCACGGATTTCGTCTCTGGCCTTGGTTCCGAGGCGGTGGAACGTCTCCCACGGAAGGCGGCGGTCGTCGAGCCGGATGGCCTCACCGTAATTCGCCAGCGCCTCGCGCATCAGTTTTTCAGACCCCAACGCCTCGCCGGCGGCGGCCTGAACGTCGGCGAGTGCGACGATGCCGGCCGGGTTCAGCGGGTACAGTTCGAGCGCCCGACGGGCATCTTCAACGGCGGCACGGTAATGGTCCTCTTTGCCCGTGCTCTCGGCCAAGTCGAGATATAAGCGCGACCGAATCCGAGGAAGTTGAATGTTGAATGGATCGCGCTTCATCGCGGTCGTCAGCGCCTCGACGGCCCTTCGCTGAAGCAGCGCACGCTGTTCCGGTGAGGCTCCCGTCAGTCCGACAAGCCATTGGGCCCGTGCGATTTCCGAAGTCGGGTCGAACGGATCGCTCGCCGACGCGGAGTCGTAGCTTCGGAAAGCGGCGTGCTCGTTGATGGGACCGACGAAGGGAACAGCGGCGGCCTGTTGCGCGAGGTCGAGGTGGTATCGCGCCCGCGCTACGGGAATGACGCCGATCCCGATCACCAGGGCCGACGCCGCCAGAACTGCGGCCAACGCGAGCCGCGTTCGGAGAACCGAAGGGCCGACGTTAATGTGGGAGTCGGCGGGGTTGCCGCTTCGCCCTGCCAAGCAGAATCCCAAGAGCGCAAAGAAGGTTGTGGCACTCCCCGGCACGAACATTGCGAAGTTGATCGTGTCGTGGAGCAGAAACGCGAACAATCCTACGGCGACCGCGACGCCGACCTCCGCGCCGCGGACTGCCGCAGGTATTCCAACTCCCTCTCCCCCTCGGGGGAGAGGGTAGGGTGAGGGGGACTCATCCGGGAAAGCGCCCAGGAACACGATGAATCCCAGCAACCACACGAACCCCGTGATCGCCGTCGAATAATACAGAAAGTTCGCGTCCGTCATTCCCAGCAGCGGCAGGCGGCCGACGGTCACGACGAGCAGCAATCCGACGGTCCAGAGCATCATCGTGGATCGAGTCGGAAACGCGGGCTCCTCCGCGCCCGGCGGCGATCGCGCGGGACGTCGCACCGTGAATCGCAGCGACGCGCCGAGGGCCATGACCACAATCCCAACGAGTCCGAGGAGCCCCCAGTCCGCCGCCGCTTGGACGAACAGGTCGTGCGGATTGGCCACCTCCTCCGGACTTTCGATGGCCTTGTAACGGAGATAGTGCCGACCGAAGTTCTCCCGTCCCACGCCCGTCGTCCAGTGATCGGCGATGAGCTTCGACGAGGCCTGCCAATACTGCCAGCGGAAGGTCAGCGACCAGCCGGGCAACGAGCCGCGGAGCAGTCCATACCCACCTACGGCCCCGGCCCCGGCGACCACGCAGAGCCACCCGATCATCCAAGTGCGAACACGATTCGCGTCGATCCATTCCCGGAATCGCCGAATGGCAATCCACAATACAAGTCCCGCGATCCCTGAAACCGCCGCGCCAAAACTCTTGGTCAAGACTACCGCTGCCAGGACCGACGCCGTACTGATGGTGCATAGGGCGGCAATGAGGTTTTTGGGGCCGTTCCCCAATCTTCGCCACTGCGCCGCCGTCAACCCGATTCCAGCCAGCCCGCAAAGGACCAAGTACGAGCCCGCGACGTTGCTAAGCGGAAAGAACCCGGTGGCCTGGCGAGCCTTCATCCGTTGCTCGAACAACTCGACCTGGGAGGAATCAGGCTCGACGCCCTGCCGCGCCCAGAAGTCGGATTTCATGCTCTGGTAATGCGCCCAGGTCTCAGGGAAAGTGAGGGATTGTTCCAGGCAATGCGCCGCCTCGACGCACGCAGACGCCAGGACCGCGGCCAATAGCAGCCGTCGCTGCCAAGGCTCGCGCAGCAGTTGGACCAACGCTATAGCTAGGACCGGAAAACACACCCAGTCGATCGTCGCGTTGATCGCCAGACGCTTGTTCCCGGCGACGACGCAGGACACGATTGCCGCGACGGCGACCAAGGCCGTCCCCCACTCCAACCCCGTCCGACGGTAGGATCGCGACCAGCCGATCATTCGAGCCAGAAGCCACCCGCAGCTCGAAGCCAAGATCAACACGTCGAAGATCAACGTCGCCAGCGGCTTGGGATCGCTCACCACCCCGAGGGCGTCGGTTACGGCGTTTCCGGCGGAGTCATAGCTTTCGCCGATCAGAGGCCGGAGCGCGACCAGCCCGATCAGCACGAACAGTGATGCGTTCTCAATTCGTCGTTGCACGTCCATCCCTACGCCGCCCGCCTCGGAAGGTTTTTGGCGAGTGTATTGGACAGTTTTAGCCTGCGGACTACAATCGCCGATGACTTCGGGACGGGTGGTGATAGTGAAACGAGTGGAGCCGTCCATTGAATAAAGAAACGCCGCCGAGCCTGCGTGCTCTGGGCCGCCGCTCGCTCCCGACCGTCATCGAGGTCGAGGGGCGAACGTACGCGCAACGCCGCGTCTTCAAGAACGATTTTTTCGCCGCGACTGCGTTATACGAAGGCCCCGCCGGCAAAGTCATTCTCAAGGTCCAACGGCAGGCGAGTTTCCTGCTGCTCCCCCTCGGTTGGGTCGGACGTTTGCTTGCCGCCCGTGAGGCCGCCGCGCTGCAAAGGCTTTCCGACGTCCCAGGCGTTCCGCGGCTAATCGGCCGCTGGGGCAAAACAGGGATCGTCCGCGAGTACATCGCGGGTCGGACGCTTTCACCCAAAGAGCATGTGCCCGACGACTTCCACGAGCAGCTAAGAGCACTGATTGCTGCGATCCACGCCGAAGACATGGCCTACGTCGATCTGGAAAAGTGCGAGAACGTGCTGGTGGGGGAGGACGGACGGCCGTATCTGTTCGATTTTCAGATCGCATGGTTCCTGCCGCGTCGATGGGGCGGCAATCTCCGGCCTGCGAGCGCGTTTCGCCGATGGTTGCAGGCGGGCGACCGCTATCACCTCATCAAGTTGCAGCGCCGCACGCGGCCCGATCAACTGACGCCTGAAGCCCTCGCGGTTTCGTACCGTAAACCGTGGTTCGTACGTGTGCATCACGTTGTCACTCGTCCGTTCACCCGCGTCCGCCGGGCCGTCTTGAATCATGTGGACCCCAAGCGTAAGAACGGCGAGCGAGGCCGGATCGACGAAAACGAGGTAATAGGAGCCGTCCAACAATGCCCCTGACCGAGCAAGACCGCGAGCGGATCGAAGCCTTTCGGACCTTCATCGCCGACACGGTGGCCACGGACATTCGCTACGGCTTGTCCGAGCGCCACGACCGCGACGACGAATCGACCTTGGCCACTCGCTTCAATCCCGGACCGTCCTGTTGGTTCGAGGTGGCCGTGCGACCGCTCATTCCCCAGGTCCGCGTGGGCTTCCTCACCGACGACCGCTGGAAGAGCGAGGAACTGGAGCAGGCCATCCAGGACTCCGGCGACACGATGTCGGAGTTCCTCGGCGTCGCCCTGCAGGACGCCGGACTGGATTGGCCCGAACCGCCCGTCGAGCACTACCGCGAAGGCGAACAATACTTCTACTTCGCCACGCCTCTTTCGATCGACGAACTGGCCGACCTGGACTCCGACGAGGTCCGCGACAAGACCCTCCGCCTGTTGGAGGGCTACCTGATCGCCTTCGGCCCCGCCATCGCCATCGAGGACGACGAGTAAAAACATCGAAACGAATCCGAACCCCAAGCGCGAGCGCGGGGTCCATCAGAGCCCGGAGCGCCAGCGACCGGACACGCACCGAGGCACGTAGGCACGAAGGGGGAGGCAAAGGCCAAAAAGTCGAAAAGTCAAAACGCCAAAAAGGCGAAATCCAAGCGCGCCGGGGTTACCGGCGGACACGTCGAGCCGGTCTAACCGCCGCATCAGGCGAGCAGAACGGTGAATCCCGCTTGTCCAAAGTGTCGATCGGCGGTCAAGGCCTCGCTGAGGCCCATCTGTTCCATGACCACGAACGAGATGCAATCGGTCAACGACCATGCCTTGTCCAGTCGTTTTGCATACAAGGCAATTCCACGATCGAACCATTCTTGCGTAGGCGGAACGATCGTGACTTGGGGGTCGCCGCGTAGCACTTCCATGAGGCCGAGAAAGCTTGGGCGCAGCACGGGTTCCGCGAAGGCATCCGCCACTTCCGCGAGAATCCAGGCCGTGGTGACCACACGCCCGCGGTACGACCGTGACGCCTGCGTGGCCGCTACGTGCGCGGCATCACTTTCGCTCAGTAGGGCGAGGTAGTAATAGGTGTCGGCGAAGCGAGCGGTCACGTTCTCTTTGGACCACCGTGTAGATAGTGATCGTGGTTTCGAGCCAGGTCCGGTGGTAGACCCTTGGCCGACCCGATCACAGGCTTGAGACGCTCATACAGCGTCGGACCAAGTTCGTCATTGCCGGAAGCAGCTTGTTGTTCAGCGAGCGACACCTCGACCGGCGCACCCTCGGGTAGTCGAACCTGTTCATCTAGTTCGACCCGGCCGTCCCTGATATGTCCTCGATAAACCACGGCAATCTCCTCACAGATTCACAGTGACTTTACCACGGCGGCGGGGTGGGGGCAAGGGGGAAACGCAAAAACGCAGAAACGTCGAAACGCCGAAAAGCCGAATGGGAGGGGACCAAGGGACGAAGGGACGGAGGAAAACGGAGAAACGCAGAAAACAAAAACGCCGAATCCGGAGGGACGAAGGCATCCCGGCGCGCCGGGACTCCGGGCCGATGGAAGCCATGTGCAAGAACCTGACCCTGCGACTCCAACGGACCGGCATGAAGTGGGATGTAGACTGACCCCCGGGTTTGAGGAGCCTCATCGCCATCCGCGAAGGCCGCCAGCCCGAATTATTCGTACCGGCCCTTTTTTACGACTCCTTGATGCGTTAACTTATGTTTGCGCTACGAGTTAACTCACGCAAGGAGGCCGTAGATCATGGAACAGGCTGTTCAGCGGATTCGGTTTG